>VOFH01001349.1_pt1 | contig 133269 bp, 162 predicted proteins | sample 5384091 | NCBI WGS metagenome assembly VOFH01 (sample SAMN12384727, study PRJNA508395) | human gut metagenome | isolation source: healthy gut G | host: Homo sapiens
GTTTCCATACCTGTAATAGAAGCATTACCACCTGTTATAGCCTGATTAACTGTTGGATAACTTACAACCGAACCATCATATACTATGTATATTCTGCTTCCTATATTGTTAGCTGTTGCCTCAGCGAACTTATCTCCACCTTCATCTGTAAATGTAAGCGATACACCATATGGTGTGCTGTCTTTAGATGATGTATCTGTGTAAGCCTGTGCTGTCTTTACGTCAGAACCTGTAAGAAGTGGTGTATAATCCTCTCCCTGTGACCACGCTGTATAACCTGTGTAATCAAGGAATTCAAGTGAACCTGGTGTTCCTAATTCTGTAAGAATTTCATTAGCATCTGTAACACCTGGAATTTCTACTGTAATTCTGTTCTCGCCTTCTTTGTAGACCTGAGATTCTGTACTTCTTCCCTCGATACGTTTCTCAAGCTTATATATAGTATCTTCTATATCCTGGGAACTTGGGTTATCTTCTTTAATCTCATAAGTAATACTGACACCACCTGCAAGGTCAAGACCTAAGTTGATGTCCTTAGCACTGCCATAGCCCTTGCCGTTCATTCCGAATATAGCTGTAAGCGAAAGTCCTACAAGCAATACAAGAATAATAATGCTATAGCTTATCTTCTTAGTTAAATTGTACTTCATTTTACTATTAATACTCCCTTCAACATTCCTTTTAATCTTCTGCCATCGCAGCTCTTATCATAATTGCACATTCAATTCTCTTCTTCTGCATCTCACAGCCAACATCATATGCATCATTGATGTTACCATGGAAGTTGTAAGAATTAGCGGCACACCCACCACTACAGTAGAACTTGGCAAAACAGTTCTTACACTTTTCTTTTGAATATACATTACAACTCTTGAATTCATCTCTTATATCATTACGGGTTATGCCTTCATCAACATTACCCATAAGGAACTCTTCATTACCTACGAACTGATGACATGGATAGAAATCACCCCAAGGAGTAACAGCAAGGTACTCACATCCTGAGCCACAGCCTGATAATCTCTTAGCCACGCAAGGACCACCGTTAAGATCAATCATAAAGTGGAAGAAATTAAACCCATTGCCTGCTTTCTTTTCTCTTAATAATTTCCTTGGCAAGCTTATCATACTGCTCAAATATAATTGGAAGGTCTTCTTCTCTTATCGCATAAGAGTCTGTTGGCTGTGCAACAACCGGCTCTACCGAAATCTGCTCAAAACCTTCGTCTGCTAAGTGAAGAACATCTTCTGAAAAATCAAGATTGTTATGTGTAAATGTACCTCTGACATAATAATTCATCTGGTTACGGCTTTCAGCAACATTTTTAAACTTAGGCATTATAATGTCATATGAACTTCCGTGGTTATTTCTTGTTGGTCGCATAAGATCATTAATCTCTTTACGTCCATCTATGCTTAATACGATATTGCTCATCTCTTTATTGGCAAAATCAAGTATCTCATCATTAAGAAGTATACCATTAGTTGTAAGTGTAAAACGGAATTTCTTATTGTGCTCTTCTTCAAGGCTTCTTCCATATTCTACAAGCTGCTTTACAACTTCAAAATTCATTGTTGGCTCACCACCAAAGAAGTCAACCTCAAGATTTCTTCTTGAGCCTGAATTAGCAACAAGGAAATCCAATGCCTTCTTACCAACTTCAAAGCTCATAAGAGCTCTTCTTCCGTGATACTCACCTTCTTCTGCAAAACAATATCTGCAGGCAAGGTTACAGTCGTGTGCAATATGAAGGCATAGAGCTTTAACAACTGTAGGTCTGTCCTTAAATGAATCTATATATGGTTCATAAATATCTTCTGTAAAGAGCTGTCCATCTTCTTTTAATTCTTCTATCTCCTGACAGGCTTCCCTGATATCTTCTTCCTTATATTTATCTTTAAGCTTATCTGCTATCTCATGAACACTTGAATTCTCATAAAGTGCGATTATATCATATACTATATCATCAACAACGTGTACAGAACCACTATTTACGTCTAACACGATGTTATATCCATTATTCTTATACTGATGTATCATAATTATCCTCAATTTCTATTGGCTGTATACAGCCATTTATTCTTAATCACAGTTAACTAATATACCTGTAGCTATCAGACATACACTAACTATGAACTCTTAACAGAAATAAGAGAGTGTCTAAAATGCTTTAGCACTCTCTTACCCTTCACTAACCAATTAACTAATTATTGGTTATTCTTATTCTCACAGCTCTGGTTGCCGACTGTACATGATGTCTTACAAGCTGACTGACATGATGTCTGGCATTCGCCACATCCACCGTGCTTCATTGTATCCTTTAATACGCGATTGCTGATTGTCTTAATATGCTTCACAACAATACCTCCTTTTTGTTCATAACTATTAGAAGTATAACATATAGCTATTACATTTTCAACAACTTTATATCAAGCCTAATGCTCTTAAAATAAATATCCAGCCTGTTAATGTTATGCTTGATAATACTGTCGTCAAAACAATTATGCTTGATGATAATACCTCATCATTATCCATACTCTTTGCCATAACATAGCTTGTAACTGTAGTAGGAGATGCAAGCATTATAAGAGCCGCCACAAGCTCCTGATTTCTAAAGCCAAGAAATACTGCAACCGGAATAAACACTGCCGCAAGTCCTATAAGTTTAATAAATGTTGCTATAATAGTAGGCTTTATCTTCTTTAATGCTTTTCTCCCCTCAAAACCTGCACCAATGCATATTAAAGCTATAGGTGTTGCTGTCTGTGCAAGACTTTCTATAGTCTTATTAATAATTGCAGGATACTTCATATTAAGCATTGATGATATAAAACCAAGAACTATACCTATAATAATTGGATTTTTTAATATATTAACAAATGCTTTTTTTATATTATTACCCTTTCCAGCCTTAACAGCTTCACTGCTGTCTGCCGGATGTGCCTTAAATGTAAGTACAACGACTGCAAATATATTAAATAACGGAACTGCTGCAACAATCATAAGCGGTGCCATTCCTGTATCTGAATACATATTCTGCACAAATGCCATTCCAAGAATTGCTGCACTGCTTCTGCACGAACCCTGCACAAACGCTCCCTTTTGTGTATCGTCTTTCATTAATATCTCAGTTGCTATCCACACTAATGAGAACATAAGTATTGTTACTATACTGCAATACAATACATACTGCGGGTCAAATTTACCTTTAAAATCAGACTTTGACAAATCCCTGAACAGTAATGCTGGCAATGCCACCTTAAACACATATCTGTTAGCAACATTGGCAAAATGGTCATCAATAAGACCTATCTGTTTAATAAACCACCCTATAATCATCACAAGAAATATAGGAACTGTTGCATTAATACTATATATAAAACTATCCATTATCAATCTCCTATCCACACCATTTTACTTATCAAGCACATACATATGATTAAGAGGTCCACTTCCCTTACCTATGTTAAGTCCAGCCTTAAGAGCACCTGTTATGTATTCCTTCGCCCTTGCAACCGACTCCTTAACACTATACCCCTCTGCTATATTACATGCAATAGCAGATGACAGCGTACAGCCTGTTCCGTGTGTATTAGGATTATCTACTCTTTCTGCCTCAAACCAGCTTGTTCCAATCTCTGTATACAGATAATCATTAGCACAATTAATGGAATGTCCGCCTTTTACAAGAACTGCCGGTCCTTCATCATTAATATTTATCTTTTTATAGATGATTTCTGCCGCTTTTTCCATATCATATCTGTCATTAATAGTTATGCCTGACAGACTTTCAGCTTCTGGAATATTAGGTGTTATAACTGTTGCAAGCGGCATAAGCTTCTTAATAAGCACTTCCTCTGCTTCTTTAGTGATGAGCTTCTTACCACTTGTTGACACCATAACCGGATCTAACACAATATTAACCGCTTTGTATTTTCTTAATTCTTCTGCTATCTCCTCTACTATGTATGGTTCAGACACCATTCCAATCTTTACCGCATCTGGTCTTATATCCTCAAATACTGCATCTATCTGGCTTGCTGTAAAGCCTTTCTTACAATTCATTATTCCATATACGCCCGTTGTATTCTGTGCTGTAAGTGATGTAATAACACTCATTCCATATACACCGTGTGCGGCAAATGTCTTTAAATCCGCCTGTATTCCAGCACCTCCGCTACAATCACTTCCCGCTATTGTCAATACTTTTTTCATAATATCCTTATTTCCTTATTTATCATTTTTTATATTTTACCAATTAATATTCTGTGTAATATATTATTATTTTCCTATAAATACACTTAACCTTTTATATAAGACACTGATGCCTTTGCATAAACAGATATTTTCATAATCACAATCTGCATACATATTTACTTTCTATATCTATATATTGATATAGAAAAAGGGAAGCCTGACCAGCTTCCCTCAATAAAGTGCAGTCGGCGGGACTTGAACCCGCACCCAAGCAATATGGACTAGATCCTTAGTCTAGCGCGTATGCCAATTCCGCCACGACTGCTTATTTAGTTAATCGCTGTTTCCCAACGACTTGATTATATTATCATCTGCGTAACACTTTGTCAACAGCTTTTTACAATTTTTTCTATTATTTTTTAATTCGTCTTTAATTTTGTTGTATAACTGTCACTTTTTAAAAATAATATTAAATCTATCTTCAAATTCTTACTATTGATTTTTAATCTTTTTTAAATTAAGTGTGTCTGCTAACTAGTACTTCTTTATGCCTTGACAAAATCCCTGCCTTAGAATACAATAACATAGTTAGCGGAAATGTCGGAATGGCAGACGAGCAAGATTCAGATTCTTGTGTGGGTTACCACGTGTGGGTTCAAGTCCCATTTTCCGCATTAATTAATATTTTTAAAGGTGTGATAAGATTAATTCCTATCACACCTTTTTTACATTTTCATATTTACAATTGTAATCAAGACCTGTAACACAGGTTATTACAATTGTTACCCAAATCTATAACTCCAGTTATTACAATCCATTGTTATTTCTATAATCCGATATTATTCCTAATCAATAACTGCTATCTTAGTTATAACCGGCTTCTGTTACATAACCAAAACAGGCATAATTACCATCAAGGTATGTACTGTCTTTATGAACTATAAAGAACTGTGAACTTGCACTGTCATTATTGCTTGAACGTGCCATTGAGATTGCTCCTCTTGTATGTGAGAGGCTATTCTCAATTCCATTATTGCTGAACTCGCCCTTTATCTTATTATCCGAGCCACCTGTTCCATTGCCAAGTGGATCACCACCCTGTATCATAAAACCTTTGATTATTCTATGAAATGTAAGTCCATCATAAAATCCATCATTAGCAAGATTAATAAAATTAGTCACTGTAATAGGTGCCACGTCAGCATCTAATTCCACATTAATATCACCATAATCCTGCACTGTAATTGTAACGTGATGTTTTCCTGATAAAAGATTATCCTCTTCTTTAGTCTGTGTCTGGCTGTCAGCAGCTTTTCCACAGGCATTAAAGACACTGATAACATCATTGCAATTAATATACTTAGTATCTTCTTCAATTCTTTCTCCATTCCAGTCCAAGAAATTCTGCTTCCTTAATACTGCATAAATTCGTTAATATCTCTTAACACATCTTCAATCTCACTCTCGCCGCCATTAACTGTCAGCTGGAGTGGTCTGCTTATATCAAGGCTGAATAATCCAACAAGAGACTTACCATCAACACAGCTATTGCCACATTCGACATCGAATCCACACGAATATCTGCTTATTTTGCTCACAAATCTTTGAACTTTCTCAACTGAATCAAGTAAAATTGTTACTGTCAACATATACTAATAATCCTCCTGTAAATTATCCTACAATTCTTCAAATGTAATTAATCAACCCACAACACCAACAACTATACTACTTTTCATAAATAATTACAACCAGTTTAATATATCTGCTACTGCGATTATCTGACTTTTTATAATATTCCAGCTGTTACTTTTTTATGCCATACCAGTTGTTACTGCATAATGTGCATCTTTAATAATTACTGCCCGATGTAGCCCTCTATTGTATTCCACAGTTCATCAAGCCCCTGCTTTGTCTGTGAAGAAAATGGTATGAGTATATCATCTTCTTTAAGACCAAGACCTGCTCTTACAGCTTTAACGTGCTTTGCTATCTGGCTTCTCTTTAATTTATCAAGCTTTGTTGCAATTATAACCGGTCTGAAGCCGTTATCAACAATCCAGTTATACATCATCTTATCATTCTCTGATGGGTCGTGTCTTATGTCAACTAATAAGAACACCTGCTTTAGATTAGCAGACTGTCTTAAATATTTCTCTATCATCTTACCCCATTTTGCCTTTACCGCAGGACTGGCATTAGCATAGCCATATCCCGGAAGGTCAACAAGATACATCGCATCATTAATATTGTAGAAATTAATAGTCTGTGTCTTACCAGGCTGTGACGATGTTCTTGCATATGATTTTCTATTCATAAGAGCATTAATCAAAGATGACTTACCAACATTTGATTTGCCCGCAAATGCTACCTCTGGAAACTCTGTATCTGGTATAGCACTTGTCACACCTATTACTATATCAAGATTAACCTTTTTTAATTACCATATTTATCCTCATTTCTATGCTCTATAATACAAGTGCATTATTAAGAACCTCTGACATATCCTTTACATATACAAGTTCTAAGCCGTCAGTTATCTCTGCATCTAACTCTTCTACATCAGATACATTTTCTTCTGGCACAAGCACTTTCTTCATACCAGCAAGCTTTTGGCCGCAAGAAGCTTTTCCTTAAGCCCGCCTATTGCAAGTACCCTTCCTCTAAGAGTCACCTCGCCTGTCATAGCGACATCTGGTCTTACCGGTATACCTGTAACTGCCGACAACATAGCCGTTGTCATTGTCACTCCTGCTGATGGACCATCTTTAGGAACTGCTCCTTCTGGTATATGAAGATGAAGCATATGTTCATCAAAATACTTCATATCAACTTTATATTTTCCACTCTCAGTAATAGTTCTCACATAAGAATACGCAATCATAGCAGACTCTTTCATAACATCTCCCATATTGCCTGTGAGCCTCAAATCATCACTTCCCGGCATTGCATTAACTTCTATTTCAAGAGTTTCACCACCAACGCTTGTCCAGGCAAGTCCTCTTACAATTCCTACCTGTGGCTTCTTGTATGCTTTGTCAGTCTTATATTTAACATTGCCAAGATAATCAGTCAAATTCTTGTCCGTTATTCTTATGCACACCTTGACTTCTTTGTTTCTTGTGCCATCAGCATTAAAAACTCCTGCCTCATACAGCTTGGTTACTGCTTTTCTGCATATTTTGGCAATCTGTCTTTCAAGCTCCCTCACACCTGACTCTTTAGTGTAACCAAGAATTATATGCTTTAATGCTGAGTCTGATATCTTTAAAAGTGATGTGGCAAGCCCGTTCTTACGAAGCTGCTTGCCAACAAGGTGTTCCTTTGCTATATGAAGCTTCTCATTAACACTATAGCCAGATACTTCTATAATCTCCATTCTGTCAAGCAGCGGTCTGCTGAGTGTTGATAAATCATTAGCCGTTGCTATAAATAATACCTTAGATAAATCTACAGGCATTTCTATATAATGATCCGTAAAATGTGAATTCTGCTCGCTGTCTAACACTTCCAGAAGAGCCGAGGCTGTATCTGATTTATAATCATTGCTCACCTTATCAATTTCATCAAGAAGCATTAATGGATTGGCTGTTCCTGCCTTCTTTAAACCCTCTATTATTCTTCCCGGCATTGCACCGACATATGTCTTTCTATGTCCTCTTATCTCTGCTTCATCTTTTACTCCGCCAAGACATATCCTTACATATTCTTTATTAAGGGCAGCCGCCACCGAACGTGCTATTGAAGTCTTTCCTGTTCCCGGAGGTCCTGCAAGACATAATATCGGAGCATCTGTATTAGAAGTTATATTTCTTACAGCAAGTGCCTCTATTATTCTGTCTTTAATATCTTTCATTCCATAATGGTCATTATCAAGCACTTTTCTTGCATTAATAATATCATTGTTATCCTCTGACATATTATTCCAAGGAAGTTCAAGACAATTCTCAATATATGTTCTTTTCAACATTGACCTCTGATGAACCCTTAGATAAGTTCTTAAGCCTTTTTACCTCCTTATGAAGCTTATCCTTTACTTCATCAGAAGCATTAAGCTTATCTATCTTTTCTTCTAATTCATTCGTTTCAGAATACTCATCCTGCCCAAGCTCCTTATTAAGAATTTCAAGCTGTTCTTTTAATATATATTCTCTCTGGTTCTCATCTACTTTAGCCCTGACTTTACCAGATATTTCTTCTTTAATACTATACGCTTGCGTCAGCTCTATAAGTATCCCCGCAATATATTCATACATATCAAGTATATTATTCATCTCAAGGAACTTCTGACGGTCAGTATATTCCATAGGAAAATCACAGATTACACTGCTCATAAGTTCTCTGGCATTGTCAATCGCCAGCCAGTGATTAAGCATCTCCTTATTACATCTTGGATTAGCAGCCGCATATTGTCTTAATAATTCATTCATTCCAATGACAATAGCTTTATCTGATACTTTATCCGTTTCTTCTATAAATGTACTGCACTCCTGTACATCTGCATATATGTAATCACCCTCAGTATTAATGTCTGCAACTACAGCTTTCTTAAGTCCCTCAACCTGCACTCTTACTAACTTATTAGGCATTCTTATAACCCGCTTAATGGAAGCTATAGTTCCTGTCATATATAAATCTTTAGCTGTAGGACTTTTAACTGCTGAGTCGGTCTGTGTCAACAGCAGCACCTTCTCATCATTTTCCATAGCAGCTTCTACTGCTTTAATTGATATTTTTCTGCTTATATCAAAATGTATGACCATGTCGGGTAACACGGTCATACTTCTTAACGCAATTACTGGTATTGTAATCATATTCATAATTTATTGTGCTTTCTTAACTTCATCAGTTCTATACTCTATAACAGGCTTTCCTGTCCCCATAACTGCATCCTTAGTTATTGTACATCTTGCTATCGTTTCATCAGATGGCACTTCATACATAACTTCGTTCATAACAGCTTCTAATATAGAACGTAATCCTCTTGCTCCAGTCTTTCTTTCAAAACTCTTATGTGCAATAGCCTTAACTGCATCATCATCGAATTCCAGATCCACTTCATCAAGGCTTAATAATGCCTTATACTGCTTAAGTATAGCATTCTTAGGTTCTCTAAGAATTCTTACAAGTGACTCCTCATCTAATGAATCAAGTGCAACAACAACAGGTACTCTTCCTACAAATTCAGGAATAAGACCGAACTTAATAAGATCCTGTGGAAGTGCCTTATGGAACATCTCTCCAACATCTTCAGTTGCTGTCTTATCTTTAATCTGTGAATTAAATCCGATTGTACTCTGATCCATTCTTGCTTCTATAATCTTCTCAAGTCCGTCAAAAGCACCACCACATATAAAGAGAATGTTAGTTGTGTCAATCGGAATAAGCTCCTGCTGTGGGTGCTTTCTTCCTCCCTGTGGTGGAACAGAAGCAACAGTTCCCTCTAATATCTTAAGAAGTGCCTGCTGTACGCCCTCGCCGGATACATCTCTTGTTATAGATACATTTTCCGACTTCTTAGTTATCTTATCTATCTCATCAATATAGATAATTCCATATTGTGCCTTTTCAACATCATAATCAGCCGCCTGAATAAGCTTTAATAAAATGTTCTCTACATCCTCACCTACATAACCTGCTTCTGTAAGTGTTGTAGCATCTGCAATTGCAAATGGTACATTAAGAAGCCTTGCAAGATTCTGGGCAAGAAATGTCTTACCTGAACCTGTAGGTCCTAACATAAGAATATTACTCTTCTGAAGCTCTACATCGACATCTTTGGCTGATAATATTCTCTTGTAATGATTATATACAGCAACTGATAATACCTTTTTGCCTCATCCTGTCCAATCACATAATCATCAAGAAATTCTTTGATTTCTTTAGGTTTTAAAAGGTTGATATTCATACCCTCAGCATCTTCCTGAACATCTTCCTCATTTTCAAATTCTTCGTCAAGAATGTCAGCACATATTCCTACACACTCATCACATATATACGCCCCATTAGGGCCAGCTATAAGCTTCTTAACCTGATCCTGTGTTTTATTACAGAATGAGCATCTTAGCTTTTCATCTACATTTCTGCCTGCCATACTTCCTCCACAATTACTATAACAGCTTTATACACCTGATTAACAAATGTACCCACTGTATTATTGTCTTAAAAAACGGGACTGTGCGAAAAGCTACAGTCCCGTTAAGCAACTATCTCTTTTCAACAACACTATCAATCAAACCATATGCAACAGCTTCCTGTGCAGTCATATAATTATCACGTTCTGTATCTCGAGAGATTTCTTCTACTGATTTACCTGTATTAGCTGCAAGTATTTCATTCAATTTGTTTCTTGTCTTTAAAATGTTCTCTGCAACTATTCTGATCTCTGTTTCCTGTCCTCTTGCACCACCTGATGGCTGATGAATCATAATCTCAGCATTAGGAAGAGCAAGTCTTTTGCCTTTAGTTCCGCCTGAAAGAAGAAATGCTCCCATACTAGCTGCCATACCAATGCAGATTGTAGACACATCGCACTTAATGTACTGCATAGTATCATATATTGCAAAACCTGCAGACACAGAACCACCTGGGCTGTTAATATAAAAATGTATATCCTTGCTTGGATCTTCTGCTTCAAGGAATAACATCTGCGCAACCACAAGATTTGCAGACACATCTGTAACCTCTTCACCTAAAAAATAATTCTGTCTTTTAACAAACGTGAATAAATATCATAAGATCTTTCTCCACGGCTGTTCTGTTCAATGACATAAGGTACAAAACTCATCTTAATCCTCATTTCTGCGCACAGATTATATAACATATTGCGCATATAAACCTGTGTCAAGTGCGCACTGACACAAATTCTGCATACAGACAGGCAATAGCTGCTTATATGCCGTAGCACACAGGCAGCCTGCACTTAAATCCGTATATATTGCTTTCGTATATTAAGTATTAATTACTTTTCTACTACTGAGTTAACGATAACATCAACAGCCTTCTGGATTGCGATATCTTCCTTAATCTGCTTTTCTTCGTATTCACCCATAAATTCTTTAACTTTTCGATTTCCATCTTGTACTGCTCAGCCATCTTGTTAAGCTCATCCTGGAATTCTTCTTCTGAAGCTGTAAGACCTTCTGCCTTAACAACTGCTTCAAGAACAAGTCTTGACTGAATTCTCTTAACTGCTTCTGGCTTCATATCTTCGATAATCTTCTCAGCAGTTACACCTGTATACTGGAAGTACTGTTCTACTGATAATCCCTGCATCTGTAATCTCTGAGCGAAATCTTCTAACATTCTGTTAACCTGTGTGTTAACCATAGCTTCTGGAATATCCATCTTAGAAGATTCGATAATCTTAGCGATTGCTTCGTCTTCCTTCTTAGCCTTAGCTTCGTTAGCCTTACGTTCTGCTATTGTCTTCTTTAAATCATCCTTGTATTCTGCAAGTGTATCAAAGTCAGATACGTCCTGAGCGAAATCATCATCAAGTTCTGGAAGAACCTTTTCCTTAATCTCGTTAACCTTTACCTTGAACATAGCTGGCTTACCCTTTAATTCTTCAGCGTGGTATTCTTCTGGGAATGTTACGTTGATTTCTTTCTCATCACCAATGTTCATACCTATAATCTGCTCTTCGAAATTATCAATGAATGAATGTGAACCGATTGTAAGTGGATAGTTCTCACCCTTACCGCCTTCAAATGCTACACCATCAACAAATCCTTCAAAGTCAATTGTTGTCATATCGCCATTTTTAACAGCTCTGTCTTCAACAGTAACAACTCTTGAATTCTTATCCTGAACCTTCTTTAATTCTTCTTCAACATCAGCATCTGTAACTTCTGTATCACACTTCTCTACTTCTACACCCTTGTACTGTCCAAGTTCTACTTCTGGCTTAACAGCTACAACAGCTTCAAATATGAAAGGCTTTCCAGCTTCAATCTGAACTACATTAATCTTAGGCTGTGAAACTATCTCTAATTCGCTTTCATCTGCTGCCTTAGCATAAGCATCAGGAATAATTGCATTAGCTGCATCTTCGTAGAAGATTTCTGTTCCGTAAAGCTTTTCTACCATCTTTCTTGGAGCCTTGCCTTTTCTGAAACCAGGAACACTAATCTTATTCTTATTCTTATTAAAAGCTGTATTAAGACCTGCTTCGAATTCTTCAGCTGTAGCCTCGATTACAAGCTTGACCATATTCTTTTCTTCCATATTCTCAACTTTAAAACTCATTGTTAATAATTCCTCCTTAAATATATATATGAAGTCTCTTTTCTATTCGTACAATGTACATACTAATGAATTGTATCACATCAGGTATTAATTTGCCAATATATTTTTATAATTTATATTTATTTATGTTTATTTTAATATTTCGTCCTTGGCATCAACTTCTTCCTTTGCATTATTATCATCATAATCATTCTTGCAGAAGAAGAACTTTCTTGTAGCAAATAACACACATATAGATAATACACCTAATGCTGTGTTAAGTGCCGAATCATGATGTGTAACCATCTCCCTTGCTATTGCAAACATAAGCACTTCAACAACTGTTGCCGGCGTATGCTGTGATAACATCTTAATAAGCTCAACTCCAACCGCCAGCGTCATTATATCTGCAACAAAAGTTTCAAAGAATTCCACTGGTGCACTATCAAACATTCCACCAAGATCAAACACAAACCTCACACACATAACTGCAACGACAACCACAAGAATTGCCGATATTATCCATTCAAGTATATTGCATACTTTTCTGAATATTCCATTTACTTTTGTTCTTCATATATCTCTGACCTTTCTATTTATTTATTCATATTCCATTACTGGTATCCAACCCCGCAGTTTAGTCAATAACCTGAACAACACTCATCCCTGCAATATATAAATTTAATTATATATCGAATTACAGGCTTTAATTTAAACAATATTAAGTATACGAAAAAATCCCACATATAGCAATACAACTTCACTTCAAAAAAGCCCACAAAGACCATACGCTAGTCTTTGCGGGCTTCTTACTTATTTTAATAGTTTTATAAAATGTAATCTTTACTTACAGACTAAGAATTACAGATTAGTATATCCCATAAGATACTTATCAACTTCCCTAGCGCAGTCCCTGCCCTGTCTGATAGCCTTTACAACAAGTGACTGGCCTGTGTGGCAGTCGCCGGCAGCGAATACTCCTGCTACATTAGTAGCGAACTTGTCTACATCTGTCTTTATGTTAGTTCTCTCATTAACCTCAACACCAAATGCATCTGTAAGATACTTCTGTGTTCCAAGGAAACCAGCAGCTATAAGAACAAGCTCACAAGGAAGTTCTTTTTCTGTTCCCTCAACCGGAACCATCATTCTTCTTCCTGTCTTCTCATCAACCCTAGATTCAAGCTGGACAGTTACAACCTTTTCAAGATTGCCCTTCTTATCCTTCTTAAATTCCTTAACTGTTGTTGTATATATTCTTGGGTCGTGTCCAAATACTGCTATAGCTTCTTCCTGACCATAATCAGTCTTGCAGACTAAAGGTACCACTGTGGCCAAGGATTAGTATCTCTTCTTACATCTGGTGCTTTTGGCATCATTTCAAGCTGTGTTACCGACTTACAGCCGTGTCTTATACAAGTTCCGACACAGTCATTACCTGTATCACCACCGCCAATTACAATAACATTCTTATCTTTGGCACTTATATACCTGCCATCTGTAAGATCTGAATCAAGAAGACTCTTAGTTGTAGCTGCGAGGAAATCTACTGCAAAATGTATTCCATTGGCATCTCTTCCAGGTGCATTGATATCTCTAGGATTAGAAGCACCTACAGCAAGCACAACAGCATCATAATCTTCCATTATCTTCTTAGCTTTAATATTCTGTCCAATATTAGCTTCTGTTATGAATTCAATTCCTTCTTCCTTCATAACATCTATCTTTCTGTCAATTATATGCTTTTCAAGCTTCATATTAGGTATTCCGTATCTTAAAAGACCGCCTACCCTGTCAGCTCTTTCATATACTGTCACAAGATGACCTCTCTGGTTTAACTGGTCTGCTACTGCAAGTCCTGAAGGCCTGAACCTATTACAGCAATTCTCTTTCCTGTTCTTGCCTTAGGTGGCTTAGGACCAGCAAGTCCATTGGCATATGCATGCTCAATTATAGCCATCTCATTTTCCTTAGTACATACTGGATCACCATTAAGTCCACAGGTACAAGCCTTCTCGCAAAGTGCAGGACATACACGGCTTGTAAATTCAGGAAAATTGCTTGTCTTATGTAATCTGTTATAAGCCTGCTCCCAGTTGCCCGTGTATACAAGGTCATTCCATTCAGGAATAAGGTTGTTAAGAGGACAGCCACTTGTCATTCCTTTTATATTCATACCTGACTGGCAGAATGGCACGCCACAATCCATACAGCGGGCACTCTGGCATCTCTGCTCAGCTTCTGAAAGTGGTGTATGAAATTCATTAAAATTCTTTATTCTTTCTTTTGGTGAAACTGCTTTAGCTTCCACACGTTCATATTCTAAAAATCCAGTTGGTTTTCCCATGATTATCTCCTTTCAAATACACATTTTCACAAATATGTACCAGCAGACTTATAATCTGCTAATACATATCTGTTATTGTACATTTCTATCTTACTTAGTTGCTGCATAAAATGCTTCAATCTGAGCCTGTTCACTGCTAAGACCTTTTTCTTCCATCTGAACAATCATATTAAGCATCTTCTTATAATCATGTGGCATAATCTTCTTAAACTTAGGAAGATATTCGCCAAAGTTGTCTAACACTTCTTTACCCTTCTTAGAATTAGTATAAGCAACGTGTTCTGTAATCATCTGCTTAAGTTCAAGTACATCATACTTGTTAGTTACAGGTTCAAGTGATACAAGCTGCTTGTTGACTCTCTTATAAAGTGTTGTGTCATCATCAAGAACATATGCAACACCGCCGCTCATACCTGCTGCGAAGTTCTTACCAGTTCTACCAAGTACAACAACCCTTCCGCCTGTCATATATTCACAACCATGGTCGCCAGTACCTTCAACAACTGCTGTTGCACCAGAGTTACGTACACAGAATCTCTCACCTGCTACACCATTGATAAATGCCTTGCCACTTGTTGCTCCATAGAGTGCTACGTTACCGATGATGATATTCTCATCTTCCTTATAAGATACACCTGTTGGTGGATATACAATAAGCTTACCACCTGAAAGACCTTTTCCGAAGTAATCGTTGCTGTCACCGACAAGTTCAAGTGTAAGTCCCTTAGGGATAAATGCACCGAAGCTCTGTCCGCCAGCACCTGTACATTTAACTGTATAAGTATCTTCTGCAAGGCTCTCACCAAATCTTCTTGTTATCTCTGCACCAAGAAGTGTTCCTAATGCTCTATCTGTATTAGTTACATCAACCTCAACACTTCTCTTCTGCTTCTTATCCATAGCATCCGAAAGCTTCTTAATAAGAATCTTCTCATCTACTGTCTTCTCAAGTTCAAAGTCATATACATTCTTCTTATCATACTTAATTGAAGAAGCTTCCTTAACATAAGGATTGTTAAGTATATTAGAAAGGTCAACCTTTGAAGCTCTTCCGCTTCCCTCTACATCTTCTCTTGCTTCAAGGAAATCTGTTCTTCCTACAAGTTCATCAACAGTCTTAACACCAAGCTTTGCCATATATTCACGAAGCTCCTGTGCGATAAATCTCATAAAGTTGACAACATATTCAGGCTTGCCTGCAAATCTCTTTCTAAGCTCAGGATTCTGTGTAGCAATACCAACTGGACAAGTATCAAGGTTACATACTCTCATCATTACACAGCCCATTGTTACAAGTGGAGCTGTTGCAAAACCGAATTCTTCTGCACCAAGCATAGCTGCTATTGCAACATCACGTCCGCTCATAAGCTTACCATCTGTCTCGATTATAACCTTATTACGAAGTCCGTTCATTGTAAGTGTCTGATGAGCTTCTGCAAGTCCTAATTCCCAAGGAAGTCCTGCATTATGTATAGAACTTCTTGGAGCTGCACCTGTACCTCCGTCATAACCTGATATAAGGATAACCTGTGCACCTGCCTTGGCAACACCAGAAGCTATAGTACCAACACCTGCTTCTGATACAAGCTTAACTGATATTCTTGCATTCTTGTTGGCATTCTTTAAATCATATATAAGCTGTGCTAAATCTTCGATAGAATAAATGTCGTGATGAGGTGGTGGTGATATAAGTGATACACCTGGTGTTGAAAGACGTGTCTTTGCAATCCATGGATATACCTTCTTTCCAGGTAAATGTCCGCCTTCACCAGGCTTTGCACCCTGTGCCATCTTAATCTGGATTTCCTTAGCACTTACAAGATACTTGCTTGTAACACCAAAACGTCCTGAAGCTACCTGCTTGATAGCTGAACATCTGTTAAGTCCATCAGCACCTACAGTAAGTCTGTCCTCATCTTCACCGCCCTCGCCTGAGTTTGACTTGCCGTGAAGCATATTCATTGCAATAGCCATAGTCTCGTGTGCTTCCTTAGAGATGGAACCGTATGACATGGCACCGGTCTTAAATCTCTTAACGATAGAATCAACACTCTCTACCTGATCTATATTTATTCCCTTCTTAGGGAACTTGATATCCATAAGTCCTCTTAAGTTCTTAACGCCCTCTTCTTTATTAACAAGAGCTGTATATTCCTTAAATGTATTATAATCACCTGTTCTTGTTGCAAGCTGTAAAAGGTGAATTGTCTGCGGATTGTAAAGATGCTCTTCTTTTCCGCTTCTCATCTTATGAGCGCCCTCACTGTCAAGAGATGTATCAGTAGGAAGTCCCAATGGGTCAAATGCCTTAGAATGAAGTGTTTCCACATCTTCCTGAATATCCTTAAGTCCGATTCCTTCAATTCTTGATACAGTACCAGTGAAGTACTTATTAATTACATCTGAGTTAATACCAATTGCCTCAAATATCTTAGCACCCTGATATGACTGGATTGTTGAAATACCCATTTTAGCTGCAATCTTAACAATACCACTTATAATAGCATTGTTGTAGTCATCGACTGCTGCATAGTAATCCTTGTCAAGCATATTAAGGTCGATAAGCTCCTGTATGCTCTCCTGTGCAAGATATGGGTTGATAGCTGATGCACCATATCCTAAAAGTGTTGCAAAATGATGTACATCTCTTGGCTCACCACTTTCAAGTATAACTGCCATACTTGTTCTCTTCTTAGTCTGTACAAGGTAATGCTGTACAGCACCTACTGCAAGAAGTGATGGAATTGCAACGTGATTCTCATCAACACCCCTGTCTGAAAGGATAATGATGTTAGCACCTTCTCTGTGTGCCCTGTCAACCTCTACGAATATATGGTCAATAGCCTTTTCAATTGATGTATTCTTATAATATGTAATAGGAATTGTCTCTACCTTAAAGCCTTCAACTTTCATATTCTTAATCTTTAAAAGATCTGTATTAGTAAGAATAGGATTGTTAATCTTTAAGTTCTTACAGTTCCCTGGCTTTTCCTCAAGCACATTTCCATCTTTACCAAGATATACAGTAGTTGAAGTTACAATCTTTTCTCTTATCGAATCAATAGGTGGATTAGTAACCTGTGCAAATAACTGCTTAAAATAGTTAAATAAAGGCTGGTGTCTGTTAGAAAGCACCGCAAGTGGTGTATCTATACCCATAGCTCCAATTGACTCTGCTCCATTAAGTGCCATTGGAAAGTATTGATGTTCTGAAATCTTCATATGTATAACCGAAAGCTTTCTGTAATCTTGCTCTTTCTTCCTTAGTATGTGTTGGAACTTTCTTGTTAGGAATCTTTAAATCACAAAGATTTATAAGATTGTTATCAAGCCATTCACCATAAGGCTGCTTAGTTGCATACTGCTCTTTAAGCTTGTCATCATCAATAAGCTCTCCCTTAACTGTATCTACAAGAAGCATTTTTCCTGGATGAAGTCTGTCCTTAACTTTAATTCTACTCTCATCTATTGGAAGTGCACCTACTTCTGATGAAAGAATAAGATAACCATCATTAGTAATATAGTATCTTGAAGGACGAAGACCATTTCTATCAAGAACTGCTCCCATAATATCTCCATCTGAGAAGAGGATTGAAGCAGGTCCGTCCCAAGGCTCCATCATTGTTGCATAATACTGGTAGAAGTCTTTCTTCTCCTGCTCCATAGCTTTATTATTGCTCCAAGGCTCTGGAATTGTAATCATAACAGCAAGTGGAAGTGGCATACCATTCATTACAAAGAATTCAAGAGTATTATCTAACATAGCTGAATCTGAACCGTTAGTATTAACAACTGGTGTTATCTTAGAAATTTCATCTTCAAGATATGGAGAAACCATAGTTTCTTCTCTTGATAACATTCTATCTGCGTTACCTTTGATTGTATTAATCTCACCATTATCAACAATAAATCTATTAGGATGAGCACGTTCCCAGCTTGGGTTAGTGTTAGTTGAAAATCTTGAATGAACAAGTGCAATAGCTGACTCATAATCTTCATCTACAAGATCCTTAAAGAATGTTCTTAACTGTCCAACAAGGAACATACCCTTGTATACAATAGTTCTGCTTGAAAGCGAACAGACATATGTATCTTCTGCTGTCTGCTCGAATACACGTCTTGCAACATAAAGCTTTCTATCAAAGTCAATTCCCTTATTAACATCCTTAGGTTTCTTTACAAAGCCCTGCATAATGTATGGCATACAGTCAACTGCCTTTTTACCAAGTACATTAGGAAATGTTGGAACTTCTCTCCAGCCTAAGAACTCAAGACCTTCTTTTTCAACGATGATTTCAAACATCTTCTTAGCACGGTTTCTTGCAAGTTCGTCCTGTGGGAAGAAGAACATACCTACACCATACTCTCTTTCCTCACCAATCTTAATTCCAAGAGGTTTAACTGCTTTCTTAAAGAATTTATGTGATATTTGAAGAAGGATACCTACACCATCACCAGTCTTTCCCTCTGCATCTTTACCTGCTCTGTGTTCGAGGTTCTCAACGATGCTTAATGCGTCTGATACTGTCTGATGTGTCTTTACTCCCTTGATGCTTACAACTGCACCGATGCCACAGTTATCGTGTTCAAACTGTGGGCTGTAAAGTCCAGGCTGATTATTTTGATTTTCCATAGTCTGCTCATCCTTTCATATATAATCTGTAATGCAAGTCTTATCGTATGATTTGTATAATTAACAATCGTCTGATTTAACCCACAAATGTGGTAGACTTGTTTTTCTTGTGCTTAATATACTCCTATTTTTTTATCTTGTAAACTTTTTATTTGGTTAAATTATCAGATTATTCAATTATTTGTAATTTAATACATTATTATCTGACTATTTCATTGAATCAGCACTTAAAATATATTATACGCAAACATATTAATACATTTTATATATCAAGTCATCTTTCTATCAGCCCATATTCCAACATCACTTTATCATAAAATTTAAAATTGTGTCTAAATTGTTTATCTTTTAAGTTCCATTTTCTGCCCTTAAAACTAAAGTTGTAAAAAAATAAAGTGATAAAAGCCATATACCCTTGCTGATAGCTTTTATCACTTTAATTATTTAATATTTCGACATATTTTTACAAACAATTATTAATTTAATTAACTTTATCAATCCGCTTATTAATTTAATAAATCTTTTTCTTCTTTTTTCCTTCTTTTCTTAACTATGAAATCCACCGCTTTCTGGCAGACTTTTAAGTTGACATTATTATGTATGCCTCCAAATTCTCCGTCAAGTGTCCACTTAACTTCTTCCTTTGACTCAAATGTTATATCCTTGGTCTTAAATGTATATACCATATCGCAGTCATCTATCTTCTGTGTTATAAAAGCATTAACTATTGCCTGTAAATCCATAGGATTCTTAATCTCCCTTATAAGGGTAACTTCAAACATTCCGTCCTGATAATCAACTCCTTCTGCTATAAGGCCTTTCATTCCGCCTATTGAGCTTGCGTTGCTAACCATTCCATATATAAATGAATCTTCCACATTAAGTTCATCGCTCTTAATCTTCATTCTGCAAGCCTTAAGATTAGATAATCTCTTAACACCCTCAATAACATACGCCTGATGACCTAACACATTCTTAAGATCCTGCGGTGTTTCGTAGGCAACATCTGTAAATGCACCAAAAGCTGCCACATAATTAAAATATTTATGGTCATTGGCAATTCCTATATCGCATGGAAAGCTTTCACCATTGATTATATTGCAAGCAGCCCTGATCTTATCTGACGGTATTCCAAGACTCCTGGCAAAATCATTAGTAGAACCGCTTGGAATATAACCTATCGGTGGTTTAACTGTACTATATCCTGCTACAGCACTGACAATCTCATTAAGAGTACCATCGCCGCCACTGCATACAATAACATCATATCGTCCTTCATCAGCTTTAACTCTCTCAAATCCGTCCAGTGCTGCTTTCGTAGGATACACAGTAACCTCATAGTCCGCATTGGAGAATATCTGAATAATCTTTAACAAAGAATTCTTAATCTGAGCCTTACCAGAATTAGGATTGAATACAAAAAGCATTTTTTCATAATAATCTCCATTCTTATCTAATCGCTTAAATTATATATAATTATATTATTAATAATAATTTACTATTATTATATTTATAATTATTTCATCTTAAATTATTCTCTTATCTGTCCCATTTATCGCAAAGTGAATTAATCTGGTCTGTAAACTTCGCAAGATCCTTATTCGCACCGCCCTCATTGTGTGCAATAACACTCATAAGTCTCTTACCAGCCGCAACAAGCCTGTCAAATACGCTCTTATTACGCTTATTAACTGTTGTTCTTCTGCTCTTCTTCTCCTTATTGCCCTCAGCAATCATCTGTCCTGTAATCAGGTCAAATGAAGTGCCGGTATATGGAGCATACGCATCAAAACCATATTCTTCTTTAAGACATTGTGTAAATTCTTCACACACACTGTCCTCACCGTGTACAACGAATACCTTTCTTGGCTTATTGGTAAATGCATTCACCCAATGAATCAGACCGTCTTTATCAGCGTGTCCGCTTGAACCGGAAGCTGTGCAATCTCTGCTTTTACCTGAATTGGCTCACCAAATAACTTAATCTCGTCAATTCCGTCAACAATAATTCGTCCTGTTGTACCATTGGCCTGATAACCTACAAAAAGTATCGTACACTCTGGTCTCCACAGATTGTGCTTTAAATGATGTCTTATTCGTCCGGCCTCACACATACCAGATGCTGATATGATTACCTTAGGATTAGTATCAAAATTAATCATCTTGGACTCTTCACTTGATATGGCATATTTAAGCCCCGGAAAAGATAAAGGATTAATCCCCTGTCTTACAAGTTCAATCGCATCTTCATCAAAGCACTGCTCTACATTCTTACTAAACACCTCTGTAGCTTCAATTGCAAGAGGGCTGTCGACATACACATCAAAATCCCTGTCCATAAGTCCATCCGCTTTTATCTTTCTTATATGATATAAAAGCTCCTGTGTTCTTCCAACCGCAAATGATGGTATAACAACATTACCGCCTCTGTCAAATGTACGCTTGAATACTTTGACAAGCTCAGCCACATAATCAGGTGTTCCATTATGACTTCTGTTGCCATATGTAGATTCCATAACAACATAATCTGCATCTGCAACTGTTGCAGGGTCCTTTGGTTATCGGCTTATGAACATTGCCTATATCTCCAGAGAATACAAGCTTTCTTTCAACCCTGCCCTCTGGTGTATCTTCTGATGCCCATACTTCAATACTGGCAGAACCAAGCAGATGTCCTACATCTCTTAATCTTATGCTCACATTATCATCAATCTTTACAATCTTCTCATATTCAAGACCAACGAACTGCTTCATAACCTCATATACTGCTTTTGCATCATATAATGGAATAAATTCCTTTAAAGTGCCATTAGAACGCTTAGCCTTTCTGTTACGCCACTCAGCTTCAAACATCTGTATATGTGCACTATCTCTTAACATTATGTCACATAGCTGTACTGTCGCCTCTGTACAGTATATCTTTCCCCTGAAACCATTCACATAAAGAAGTGGAATAAGTCCTGAATGGTCAATATGTGCGTGGGTAAGAAGCACATAATCAACATCACACGCTGGAATTGGAAGCTCCTGATTCTCATACACATCATTGCCCTGCTCCATTCCGCAATCAATTAAAATGTTCTTGTCTGCCACCTGTAGATAATGGCAGCTTCCTGTCACCTCGTGATCTGCTCCTAAAAATGTTATTCTCATAAGCATACCCCCAGTCCAATATTCAATTAACACAATCCTGTTTAATATATGAAACACAGCCTTCTTCTATGTTCTATATTTTGTTAGATTTATTATAACATTTTATTCATTCTTTGTATATTTAATATTAGAAAATATAACATCTGCATTTCTTGATACAAACATTCCTACATATACGTGAGCCGGGTCAATTGCAGTAAGCTTAAAATCATATCCGCCTGTAATAACATCACCCTTTCCAAACTTAGCCGCATATCCGTCAGAAGAAGATGAAAGCATAAGCTCATACTCCCCACCTTCTTTTATAACCTCATTCGTATCTTTTCCAAGCACAAGCTGTCCACTTCGTCTTGCAAATGTAGCTGTCGCCTTCTCACCTCTTGTTATAAATAATGGTGCGGCGGCAACATAATCTCCTAGTATGTCAGGCATATTCTTATCAATATAGCAGTCATCTCTTACCATAAGCCCGAAAGATACCTGATCATTAGCAAATATTTTATTGACCTTAACTGTTGCTGTAAGAGTAAAATGCTCTGTTATATCAACTTTTTATAATACATAGCAATGCCGTCTGTTACAGCAGATATCTTGCCTCTGTTATTTCTGACAGCTATATTCATATCACCATTATAATCTTCTCCAAGAGTAAAGTCTTTATCATCAACTTCTCCTAATACATCACCAAATACAGCCGCCTTGTACTCTCCATAATCCTTAAACAATCTGCTGTCTGGAAGCTTATCGCTGAATACAACTGGAACATAATCTTTATTAGATACAAGAAACTTTTTCTTTATAATCTAATGGGTTGTTATCAATGTTCACTACATTTTCCGACAGACCACTTATATTAAGTTCTTTCACTGCTGACATTATCATATAAGCATTAACCCTTGCTCCCCATATGTTAGTATGTGTATTATCAACGCTCAGCTTATTATTAGATGGCCACGCATGAAGATATATTGTATTATCAGATCCTAACTTTTCATATTCATCCCTGGTAAGCTGTGTCATATCTATAACCGGAACGCCAACGGCTTTTCCTCATTCTCTTACTGCAAGTGCATAATCTCCGCCTTTATACTGTGCAACATCCTGTGTAATATGAAGTTCTGTGGCTTTCCATTCGCCAGATGCACTTCTTCTTACAATAGGAGTACAAAGTATAGGATAACAGCCTGCATTCCTTGCTTTCCTGATATAATTAACATATAAAGTATTAGCAAATGTTCCTTCTGTCATATAGTCACCAACAGGACTTGTATATCTTTCCTTCTCTGTCTTTTCATCATTGTGTCCAAAACCTATTAAAAGATAATCACCCTGCTTCATTCCATTAATAAGCGTATTATATTCAGGCTCTGAAAGATAACTCTTACTGCTTCTGCCAGATAATGCAATGTTGACAACCTTGACATTATCATTAAGGTACTTATCAAGCATTGTTCCATAACCATATCTTGGATAGTAGTATTTATCCTCAAAACTGCTTACTGTTGAATCTCTATAACCCATAATGTACTCATAATCCATAACCTCGATTTCCATTAATTAATATGTCCTGTTAAGGTAATCGCTGCGGATATGCTCCTCCATAGCTTTTACCTCTTTCTCAAATTCTCTTGTTGAATACAAAAAAAGACAGCCTGCTCCACGGATAATAACCTGCTCAAGTCCATCTGATGTAGCAACTGTTATATTATATTTCTTTCCATTCTCATATGTGCAAACTTTTCTATATAATGGTCTGCCGTTTCTGCCTCTTTCGTGTATACAACGTGAATATTATGATAGTCCATATATTCTTCATGATGTCCTGATACCCTGTAAGCATCAAATACAACGATAAGCTCACACTTCTTCATACCCTGATAATTGCACATTATATCAAGAAGCTTATCCCTTGCACTGTCCATATTAATTCTTGACAATTCCTCAAGCTCGCTCCACGCGTGTATTATATTATAGCCGTCTACAAGAAGATACGATATTGAATTTGTCTGCTTTTAGACTGCGAAGCTTTATACTGTCCATTATTATAGCTTCCACTGCCAGAGGCTGTTACATATCTTCCCATTTCATCAGAGGCTTTTCTTTTAGACATCTTACGTCTTTCATTATCACCCCTGCTGTTAGCAAAGTACGTCTGTGCCAGTATTCTGTCAACTTCATCTGTTCCAATCCATTCATCAGATACCGTTCTTGCTGCTTCTTTTGGTGTGAGAACTACATTTTCATTAGTTCCCACTGGATTAAGCACGCTGTCAACGTGTGCATAATCTTTGACTTCATACCAAGGCACATTAAAACCTGAACCGTGCGCGCAGAATACTGAATCTGCTGGATTTCTTGTATCTCTCTCGGCTTCATATCCGATTTGTTCAATAACCTCATCTGTATTATGACAAGGTCTGTAGCCAGACATTTTAAGTCTTAATACTCCCTTTCCCCTAGTGTACGCATTAACCTCTGCCTGATAGTTACCAACAGTGGCAACAGGACCAGCACCCTTTATTACTGCTTCATCACCATTATCGTTAATCTCAAACTGTGCACCCATTCTCTCAAAGTCAGTCATAGCCCTGCCTATATACTGTCTGTCAAGTATTAGAGTGAATTCATAAAATGGCTCAAGCAGTACACTCTCTGCCTGCATAAGTCCATTTCTTACTGCCCTGTATGTAGCCTGCCTGAAATCTCCGCCCTCTGTATGCTTGTTATGTGCTCTGCCTGCAACAACCGTTATCTTAACATCAGTAAGTGCTGAACCTGTAAGCACACCCTTATGTGTCTTTTCGCACAGATGTGTATATATAAGCCTCTGCCAGTTCTTGGCAAGCATATCATCACTACAATCAAGCTCATACTGCATACCGCTCCCAGCTTCACCCGGCTCTAATATAAGATGCACCTCCGCATAATGTCTTAAAGGCTCAAAATGTCCGATTCCTTCAACTTTATCAGCTATGGTTTCCTTTGTATACAATGCTTCCTTCAGAAAATGCACATCACAATCGAAACGTTCTTTAATAATATTCTGAAGGACTTCTATCATAACAGGTCCCATAACCTGCACATGTATTTCTTTAAAGCTCTCATTCCATTCAATGTGAAGCTGTGGTTCTTCCTCCTCAATCATCTTAAGTTTAGGAAGCATCATAAAGCGGGTCTGTTCCTGCTGGAAGATTAATCTTATAATTAAGCACAGGGGATAACACCGGTGCATTATCATTATTCTCCTGCCTAATGCCTGTCCTGCATAGGTGCCCTCCAGCCCTGTTATTGCACATATACTTCCACATACAGCTTCATTTACCGAAGTATACTTCTCACCTGAATATATTCTGATCTGGTTAATCTTCTCACCATTAATAAGCTGTTTAGCTTTAAGGCTTCCGCCTGTAACCTTAATGTGTGTAAGCCTTTCACCCCTGTCATCTCTTGATATTTTATATACTCTTGCTGACATATCCGACTGCTTATCATCACCATTTTCAGATACCTCACAATATTTATTCATAATATCAAGAAGTCTGTCCACTCCATCAAGTCTTAATGCAGAGCCGAATATTACAGGAAATACTTCTCTTTGGCTTATCATATTTCCTATAAGCTTATCATCAACAATGCCTTCATCTAACACCTGCTCTAATGCTTCTTCATTGCACACAGCAAGCTCTTCATAATCAAGCCTGTCAAAATCCACACATCCTGATGATAACTTATTCTTTAATTGTTATAATATTCTATGCCTGTCTGTTCCCTGCTGGTCCATTTTATTGACAAATATAAACACAGGGACTTTTAATCTCTTTAAAAGTCCCCAAAGTGTCTCTGTATGTCCCTGAACCCCATCCATTCCGTTAATAACAAGAACAGCATAATCAAGCACCCAGAGCGTTCTCTCCATCTCTGCCGAAAAATCAACGTGTCCGGGTGTATCAAGCAATGTAACATCTAAATCTTTGTAGGTAAATACTGCCTGCTTGGAAAATATCGTTATTCCACGCTGTCTTTCATAATCATTATTATCAAGAAACGCATCTTTGTTATCTACTCTTCCAAGCTTTCTTATAGCTCCCGATGTATACAATATGCTCTCAGATAATGTTGTCTTACCTGCATCAACGTGGGCAAGCATACCTATAACAAGTTTCTTCACTACGTTTATCTCCAATTCAGTTATATATTTCCGGTCTTCTATCTCTGAATAATCCCCACGATAATCTGTCTGTCATATATTCATCTAAATCAAACTGTGCAACAAGTACTTCTTCTGTATCTCTTCCTGCTTCACATATGACTTCACCTGTATTATCTGTTATAAATGATGAACCATAGAACTTGAGTGAACTTTTCTGTCCACCATTTGCCTCGCAAGGGTCTACTGTTTCTATTCCAATTCTGTTAGCTGCCACCACAGGAACAAGATTACAGCCGGCGTGTCCCTGCATACACCTTCTCCAATGAGGCATACTGTCACATTCAAGTATAGGCTCACTTCCTATAGCTGTAGGATAGAATAATATCTCTGCACCCTTTACCGCTAATGCTCTTGCCGTTTCAGGGAACCACTGATCCCAGCATATTCCTATACCTATATTGCCAAACCTTGTATTAAACACCTTAAATCCTGTATTACCCGGCGTAAAATAGAATTTCTCCTGATAGTAATGGTCATCTGGAATATGTGTCTTTCTGTATATTCCAAGATTGCTTCCATCAGCATCAATAACCGTAACTGTATTATACAACACATTTATGTTTTTTCATAAAACTTACAATTATAACAACTCCAAGTTCCTTAGCAGTCTGTGTAAAATGCTGGACAGCATCATTTTCTTGTACGCTTTTGGCATAGGCGTAATATTCATATCTTCTCTCCTGACAGAAATACTGTCTTTCAAATAATTCTGGCAGAAGAATTATATTAGCTCCCTTTTTACTGCTTCTCTTGTCATTTCATCAGCTTTTTTATATTATCGCCGACATTATTACTGCACCGCATCTGAATTGCCGCAGCTTTTACTTTTCTGCTCATATTACCTCATTTCCGTGTCTGTCACACTAAAACCAATCTATAACCTATTACGCTTTGACTTCTTTTTATACCTTAATTGTGCCAGCAGCACTAATCTGTAACATATATACCACTTTAATATATCCTGTTATTGCGGTATCTGCTGTGTAATACAATGTATATTGCCTCCACCAACAATTATATCTCTTGCATACACACCAATAACCTCATACTCTGGCATAAGATTCTGAATAAGATCTACTGCCTGCTTATCTTTAACATCGCCAAACTGTGGAACAAGCACAATATCATTGGCTATATAGAAGTTAGCATAACTGGTACCGCAAGCCGCTCTCCCGCTTCACGCATATCTTCTCCTGCTTCAAACACAAGACCCTTTAAATCATTATCAGTTATGCACACTGGGACATCCGGTATATGCAGTTTATGAACATTAAACTTACGTCCTCTGGCATCAGTTTCTCTTTCAAGCACCTTCATATCAGCCAAAGACATTGCATATTGAGGATCTTCCTCATTATCCGTCCACGCAAGAACTACATTAGCTGGTGAGGTAAATGCACACACATTATCAACGTGTTCATTAGTTTCATCATTATATATTCCATATGGAGTCCATATAATTTTCTTTGCCCCCAGATATTTCTTAAGATTATGCTCAATCTGTTCCCTGCCCATATCTGGATTTCTTCCCTTACTTAAAAGACAGCTGTCAGTTACTATAACCGTACCTTCACCATCACTGTGTATAGAACCTCCCTCAAGCACAAACGGATTGGCATCATAGCAATCATATCCTGTCATATTACAGAATTGCAGAGCTGCTTTATCGTCCTTTTCCCAATTCTTGTAAAGTCCGTCATAATCGCCACCCCACGCATTGAATTTCCAGTTAATCCCACGTACATCACCTGTATGTCCGTTTTTACAAACGTGGGACATACATCTCTTGCCCACGCATCATCTGTTTCGATGCAGACTACTTCAATATTCCAGGCAGCTTTAATATCTTCACTGGCTTTATTACATTCTCCTGTTACAGCGTCTTTTATTTTCATAAATCTTGCTTCTGCCTGTGCATAGTGCTTCTCATCTGCTAATATATACACTTTTTCGTGTCTGGATATTATATGTGCAATATCCACAAATACATTCTGTGCAGCTACAGCATTATAAGGCACGAGCCTGTCCTTACATAGGCATATCATAATTGTAGCCTTGTGCCTGTCATATTCTGCCGGCATATAATAGCCATCTTCTATAGGTGTAGTATCTGTTATTCTCACGAAAGCCTCCACTTAAAATCTTCATAACCAAATTCTTTAATAACCCGCACTTCTTTATCTTTCATTACCGCTATAGCTGGAAGTGGTATTCCATTAAATGTATTATTCTTTACCATTGAGTATATCGCCATATCCTCAAATACAAGCCTGTCCCCTATATTAATCTTACTGTCAAACTTATAATCACCTATAATATCTCCTGCAAGACAGGTATATGAAGACAGCCTGTATACATTTTCTCTGTATTCTTTTTTATCTTTATACTTCATAATATCTTCATTTTCCTGAATATCTTTACCAGCAGTAACATCTTTATATTCTTTGATATTTTTAATTATCTGTGCCCCCCGAAGTGGTGGTGTATATGGCATTTCGAGGACATCTGGCATATGGCACGCGGCAGAAGCATCAAGTATAAGCGTTTCGATTCCATTATCAACCTTATCTAACACCTCTGTAACAAGATAACCGGCATTAAGAGCAACAGCCTCGCCCGGCTCTAAATACACCTGTACATTATATTCACTCTTTATGTGATTAACGCAGCCAATAAGTGTATCTATATCATAATCTTTTCTTGTTATATGATGTCCACCGCCCATATTAATCCACTTCATATTCTTCATAATATGCCCGAATTTATCTTCAACTGCTTTAAGTGTAATTGCAAGTGCATCTGAATTCTGCTCACAGAGAGTATGAAAATGAAGTCCCTCAACTCCATTAAGAACTTCCTCATCTGCCTTGTTTAACATATCAATAGTTACTCCAAGCCTTGAACCATACGCACAAGGGTCATATATTGCATTATCACCCTGCGTAGATATTTCCGGATTAATTCTAAGTCCTATGCTGATACCGCTTCTTATACATTTTTTTTCCTTATAACGCATAAGCTGCCCTATGGAATTAAATATTATATGGTCACATATTTTTACAAGTTCATCTATATCCTTTTCTTTGTAAGCAGGAGCATAGACGTGATTTTCTTTATTCATCTCTTCCCTGCCAAGCCTTGCCTCATACAATCCACTTGCTGTTGTGCCACTTATGTATCTGCCAATTAACGGATATTCATAAAATGCTGAAAATGCTTTCTGTGCAAGCAATATTTTACATCCTGTTTTGTCTTCAACATATTTTAAAATTTCAAGATTATGAACCAGAATATTCTCATCTATAATATATGCTGGTGTTGTAATATCATCTATTGTCATCAACTCTTATATCCTCTATTCTACAAGCTGTGGATTTTCCTCAACTACCCAAGGAAGTCCCCATTTATTAAGTGCTTCCATATATGGATCAGGATCAAATTCTTCCACATTGTATACACCTGCTTTATTCCACATTCCTGTGACAACCATCATTGTTCCTATCATTGCAGGAACTCCTGTTGTATATGATATTGCCTGTGATTCAACTTCCTGTAACATTCCTGATGGTCACATACATTATAAATATATATTGTCTTTTCTTTTTCCATCCTTTCTTCCCCTGAATATACAGCCAATGTTAGTCTTTCCTACTGTTCTTTCTCCCAGCGTAGCAGGATCTGGAAGAAGTTCTTTTAAGAGCTGTATAGGAACAACTTCAACACCATTGACTTTTACAGGGTCAGTTCTTAACATTCCAACATTCTCAAGACATTTCATATGTGTAAGGTAGCTCTGTCCAAATGTCATAAAAATCTTATTCTTTTAACTCCCGGAATGTTTTTAGCAAGCGATTCTATCTCCTCGTGATGTAAAAGATACATATCCTTCATTCCAACCTGTGGAAAATTATATTCTCTCTTAATAGACATAGCTGGTACTTCTACCCAGTGTCCATCTTCCCAATATGAGCCAGGTGCTGATACTTCACGTAAATTGATCTCAGGATTAAAGTTAGTCGCAAAAGGATAGCCGTGATCTCCGCCGTTGCAGTCAAGAATATCAATTGTGTCTATTTCATCAAAATAGTGTTTAAGTGCATATGCTGAGAATACACTTGTTACACCAGGATCAAAGCCCGTTCCTAAAAGTCCCATTATTCCAGCTTCTTCAAATTGCTTCTTATAATTCCACTGCCAAGAATAATCAAAATAAGCTGAAAAACCTTCTTCCTTACATCTTTTTTCATATATAGCTCTCCACTCAGGATCTTCGGTATCTTCTGCTTCATAGTTAGCAGTATCAATATAATGCACCTTTGTCTTAAGGCAGGCATCCATTATTGTTAAATCCTGATATGGAAGTGCAAGGTTAAGCACTGCCTCTGGTTTATAGCTTTCAGTAAGCTTCACAAGTTCTTCTACATTATCTGCATCAACCTTTGCTGTTGTAATTACTGTCTTTGTATCAGGCTGTAATTTATCCTTTTAAAGCATCACATTTGCTTTTAGTCCTGCTTGCTATACATATCTCTGTAAATACATCACTGTTCTGACAGCACTTGTTAATTGCCACTGTTGCAACTCCACCACAACCTATTATTAATACTCTGCTCATAATTATCCTCCATTCTTTAAGCCCTGTTTATTAATTATCTTAACGCTTTCTTTTTAAACACTGTCTATTACTCTTTTCAGGTTTTCTTCTCATTTTCTTCTTCTTCAAGCATCTGTTCTACATAACCCGGAAGCATAAATGCTCCCCTGTGAAGATTAGTTGTATAATATCTTGTCTTTATACCTAACTTCTTCCATTCCTCCGGTCTGAAATCATCAAGCGGATGATATTTCTTGGAAGCAAATCCAAACAGCCAATAGCCTGATGAACAAGTTGGTATATGTGCCTGATATACACGGCTTACAGGAAATGCCTGATATGCCTTTCTGTGCATTTTCACACATTCATCTTTATCTTCTGAATAAAACGGACTTCCATCTTTGATATACCATAATGCCATCACTTTTAAGTGCTTTATAACAGCTTCCATAAAATTCTTTGGTGAATAAACCTTCTGTATATCCAAATGGATCTGTCGCATCATTAATTATCAGGTCATAATCACCCGTCTTATTTCTTAAAAATCTTAATGCATCCTGAATATACACATTAACCCTGTCATCATCCAGTCCACAGGTAAGCTCAGGAAAATGCTTTCTACATACTTCAACAAGCATTTCGTCCGGTTCAACAACATCTATTCTTTCTATACATTTATAATTGATAAGTTCTCTTGCAACTCCGCCATCGGCTCCACCGATTATTAATACATTCTTTACATCAGGGTGGACTGCCATTGGAATATGGGTTACCATCTCATCATATATAAACTCGTCTTTTTCAGAAAATAGTATCTCTCCGTCTAATGCAAGAAATTTACCAAATTCATCTGAAACAAGCACATCAATCCTCTGACAGTCACTCTCCACCGAACACAATTGTTCTTCTATTCTCATTGAAAGCTTCACATTGCTTGTATGAAGCTCTGAAAACCACATCTCCATATTAAATAATCCTCATTTCCTGTATATACTTTCATATGGCTCTTCCACAATTATCTGTCTATACCAGAACCTTTAATTTATTAACGCTCTTGTCTTCTGTTCCCTGCATTGAACAGCCTTTTTTTCTTTAACATACAGAATATACTGTATAATCTCGTCTGTAATCATCTCTCCCGGTGCTAATATCGGAATTCCCGGAGGATAACACATAACAAATTCTCCTGATATTCTTCCCTCAGTCTTCTCAACTGGCAGGGACTCCTTGGCAGAATAGAAAGCTTCCTGAGGTGATCTGGCTACTATTGGACTTATGAATTCTCCGCTTAACATTCCAGTACTGTCTTTTTTTTATATATTCTGGCTATATCTGCCAGAGCTCCGACAAGTCTTTCTATATCCTGTAATCTGTCTCCGATAGATATATAAGCAAGGATATTGCTTACATCTCCGAATTCTATCTGGATATCATATTCATCTCTTAACAGATCATATACTTCAATTCCAGCAAGTCCCAATCCAAGCGTATGAACTGACAATTTGGTGACATCATAATCATATACGCTTGTTCCATTAACAAGTTCTTTTCCATACGCATAGTATCCGCCTATTTCATTAATCTCCTGCGTGCATATTCTGCCATATCCATTACCTTTGCAAATGACTCTTCACCCCTTAAGGCAAGATTTCTTCTTGAAATATCAAGACTGGCAAGCAAAAGATATGAACCACTTGTCGTCTGCGTAAGATTGATAATCTGTCTGACATAATCAGCATTAACACCTTTATTCGTAAGAAGTATCGAACTTTGTGTTAAAGAACCACCCGATTTGTGCATAGATACTGCCGCCATATCAGCCCCTGCTGCCATAGCAGAAACTGGTAATTGCGGCTGGAAATATAAATGTGTTCCGTGTGCCTCATCAGCTAACACTTTCATTCCGTATTCGTGTGCCAGCTTCACTATTGAACATATATCAGAGCATATTCCATAATATGTAGGGTTATTTACAAGCACTGCAACCGCATCAGGATTTTCTTTTACAGCTTTTCGTACTGACTCCAGATTCATACCAAGTGAAATACCAAGCTGATGATTAACCTCCGGATTAACATATACAGGAATTGCACCGCATAACACTAAAGCATTAATGGCACTTTTATGCACATTCCTTGGAAGTATTATTTTATCTCCTCTCTTACAATTCGATAATATCATCGCCTGCACAGCAGATGTCGTTCCACCTACCATAAGAAATGCGTTCTCTGCACCAAATGCCCTGGCCGCTAATTCTTCTGCATCCCTTATAACTGATACCGGATGACACAGATTATCTAATGGCTTCATAGAATTAACATCTATTCCAACACATTTTTCTCCTAATAATTCCACTAATTCAGGATTGCCCCTTCCTCTTTTATTACCCGGAACATCAAATGGTACTACTCTTTTTCTTCTAAGCTTTACCAGTGCTTCATATACTGGTGCTCTTGTCTGATCATTAGACATCTCCCTTACCTCACATACATTAAAAATAATTTCTTTAAGCACTGCCAGAAAATTTCCATAATTATGTAAAATCTTATAATTAAACTTCATAAACAGTGCAGTTTTTCTTAATCACACAAAGCTTCCTAAATTACACAAAAAAGGTGGCAGTGCTTACACACTTACCACCTTATTAGTCATAATATAATATCAACATCATTACATTAAAATATATCTGTAACTATACAATATAATGTCATAATATATACGAAATCAGCGAATATATTTCATAGACGACTTGTCTATGTCATACAAATATGCGTCACTCTTTATTGACCGTTTCACAAGATGATGTGCTTGGCACAGATTATAAAGTAATCAACTTAAAAAACAGAGCTTAATGCTCAATCAATAATAATAATGTGGTTCTACCACACCGGCAACCGACCCGCCTGTCCGTTAGGCTTAACTTTATCCTGATATGCTGTATAACTACTGCACACCTAAGATACAAGTGGTCATATTTGTATGAAATCATATACTTCCTGACTCACACGAATAAATAATATCATATATTAATGTTATATGTCAATTATTATCTGACAATCTTTTGTCTATCTTTTATCTATTTATAATATTCCTACAGCTTTCTTAGCCAGCCTGTCGGCTTCCTCATTACCTTCAACACCTGAATGTCCCTTAACTTTAACAAAATTAATGGCTATCTTATCTTTTACTGACTGCATATAATCATAATAAGCTATAGTACCTTTCTTATTACGCTTCCACTCTCAAGTGCCCACGCTCTTATTCCCATATAATCAAAATATATATCTACACTTTTAACGCCAAGTTCTATTGCTTTCTCTACTGCCGCCATACTTCCAAGAATTTCACCGGCTACATTACGCATTGAAGCCATTTCACTATCACTGCCACTTCCTGTAATGATATATTTTTCATTATTATATACAAGAAATCCGCCATATCCATAGACACCCGTTACTATATTAAAAGAACCATCAACATACGCATAGCTCTCACTCTGGACATCATTATTCTTGAGACTGCCAATATATTCAAGAGCTTCCTGTTCAGTTGTAAAAGCTTTTATATTCAGCTCCGGCATATTGGAACACCTGACTTTTACATTCATCCCATGTTCTATATATTCCTGTATTTCTGCCTTTTCTTACTGCATAATATTTAGCCGCCATTATCAACTGCCTTTCTGTTAATCTTAATACACTCTTATAACACCAGCTATATTCTTAACTGCTGAAAGTCCCTTAAATACAGCCATAGCATCATTAAAGTTCTTCTCAAGAACTTCTGCTGTTATAATAACAAGTTCAGCAACTCCGTCTTTGCCGCTCTTCTGAACTACCTGTGCTATGCTTACACCGCTGTTACCAAGAACGCTTGCAATATTGGCAAGAACGCCCTGCTTGTCTGCAACTTCAAGTCTTAAGAAGAATTTGCTCTTAGTATCTGTTATATCCTTCACTTCAAGATTCTTATAACAGCAACAGCCAATTCTTCCGCAGGAATCGTGTACTATATTTCTGCATACATCAATTATATCACCTACAACTGCACTGGCAGTCGGCATCTGTCCTGCACCTCGTCCCATAAACATTGCATCATCCATAGCCTTACCGTGTACAAATACAGCATTAAAAGCATCATTAACATTTGCAAGAGGATGATTATTAGGTATGAGCATTGGGTGAACCTTTACTTCAATTCCGTCCTCTGTATTCTTGGCAACACCTAAAAGCTTGATTACATAGCCAAATTCCTTGGCATACTTAATATCATCTGCGGAAATCTTAGTAATACCTTCTGTGTATACATCAGCAAATGATACTCTTGAGTTAAATGCAATAGAAGCCATAATAGCTATCTTTCTTCCTGCATCGTATCCTTCCACATCTGCTGTCGGGTCTGCTTCTGCATAACCTAACTCTGTAGCCTTTGCCAAAGCTTCCTTGTAGTCCATTCCACTCTCTGTCATCTTAGTAAGAATATAATTAGTCGTACCATTAACAATACCCATAATCTCTGTGATATGGTTACCAGTCATACTCTGCTTTAATGGTCTGATAATTGGTATTGCACCAGCTACAGCCGCCTCAAACTGAAGGTCTGCTCCTGCTTTATTAGCCGCATTGCCAACTTCCTCTCCATACTCAGCAATAAGATCCTTATTAGCTGTAACAACCTGCCTGCCAGCCTTAAGCGCCTCAAGAACATAATCCTTAGCTGGATGAATTCCACCCATAAGCTCAACAACAATGCTGATATCCTTGTCATTAATTATATCTTCCCACTTATCTGTAAGAATTTCATCTGGAATACCTTCTCTTTTCTTAGATAAATTTCTTACAAGAACCTTCTTAATAACAAGTGTTGCTCCTGTCTTATGCTTTATCTCATCACTCATAGCCTCACATAATTTGTATGTTCCAAGTCCTACTGTTCCTGCTCCAAGTATAGCTGCGTATATTACTTTATCCGACATTTTAATTATTTCCTCCATATTTTTACATTTATAAGGCCTGGCTGCCGCCACAGCAATATAATTTCATTATAATAATTCATTAATAACAGCAGTTACGATTACCACTTCAATAATTGTATTAATCTTAATTATGCCAGAGACAAATTCTATTCCGCCTCCCGACAATACACTATCCTCTTAAATTCTTAATAAACGAAGATATTCTTATAATAGATATAAGGTCACTCAGGCCCTCAACCATAAGCACAATTCCAACAAACATCATAAGTACAGTTGATGAACCAAATGGGTTAAATAATGCAACAACACCCATAACAACCATTAATGCTGCAACAATTGCCTCTATCCACCAGCGCTGTGCTTCCATATGATAGAATTCCATTGCATACTGAAGCTTTAATATACCGTCAATAATAATTATTATGGCAATAGCTGTTCCAAAAAATACTGCAATAGCTTCTGGTCTCATAACAAAGAATATTCCAAATGCAAGTAATGATATACCCTGTACAAGTCCGAATGATACGAATACATCTTCCCTTGACATTCTGAAATATGTCATAAGCCTTAACACTCCCCATACGCATAATGCAATTCCTACTGCCCTGCATATGATAATCTGTGATACCTCAGGAAATATTGTAAGGAAAAGACCTAACACAAATAACGCTATTGATATAATTATAAGTTCGATTTTAATTCCCCTAATCTTTTTAATCATAATGTGCCTCCATTCCTACACCCATCAAAGGTGCATATTAATATTATTAGTATAGCACAGCAAAGTATTCTTTAGCAACTTACTATATAACTACGGCAATAATTATAATGCAAAAATACCTTTCTGTTGTTAAGGATTGTCCCTGCAACAGAAAGGTATTCTTATCTTCATATAATCATTGTATTTTGTTGTTTTATCTTTTGATACTTAATGTATCCATATATATCAATATCTATATATAATTATCACAATACTGATATATTAACCCGCATATATTATGCTCTATCCATAGCCTGTTCAAAATCTCTAGTTCCTGCAAAGATTTCGTTCTTGTATGGATTCTTCTTCTGTTCAATAGCTCTCTTAATGATAACTGAGATACAGATTACGTTAGCTACTACTGCAAGAATAGCCATTACACCCTGAGCAACTGGATATGCACCTGCGGCATTCATCTGCTCTAATGTATAATGTGTAAGTTCCATTCCTGACTTAGCTCCTGTGTACTTGTAAAGGACTGGAAGTATAGCAAATATTCCGTCAACCTGGAATAATGGAAATACCTGTGCGAACATACACCATATTGCAAGTGTATTAGCACGGTTCTGAATCCAGCCACCCTTGTTCCATAACGCATTAGCAAATGTAGGAGCAAGAAGTAATGCAACACCACAATACCAAGTATGTGTTGGAAGGTTGTTATATGTATATGTGAAGTTCCATATATCATATGCAACAATGAACCATATTGTCATATCTGGTATAACATATCATCCTGCTTCTTTGATGAGTAAATCCCCCACCAGCCTGTCATACAGAAGATATTGATTAAGCCTGCGATACCGTTAAGCCAGTTCCACCAGCCACCGTAAAGCCATACACCCTCGTTAGAGAACCACCAGCCGCCATTAATTCCACCTTTGATTGCTGATTCAAAATCACTACAAACAGCGATAAGAATATTAATGGCAACGATTAAGAATGGGAATACTTTAAACCATTCTGTCTTACCTATGCTCCACTTATACTTAAGCATCATAAATCCGATACAGCCTGCTGTAGCGGCATAAAGCTTTAGCATAATGGAACCATCCATTCATATATCTATATGTAGTATTATTAAGTGCCCATGAAGCACCCTGTGCAGCTCCTATCTGGATAGCCACAAAATAGATTGTAAGTGCGATTGGAATTATAATAAAGAATAACAATCCACCAAATTTAGAAGGTCTTGCAAGTTCGTTACAGATAACGAGTCCTGCAAAGACGAGAACACAGCCTAATAACTGGTAAATGGCACCTTCGCCATAAATCTGAAACAACATATTACACGCCTCCGATCAAATAATTGATTATATGTTATCAATATTTTACAACATTTTAATATTTTTTCAACAATTTAATCGTTTTTTCGTATAATTTTCGATAAATTTATAACAATCATTTTGTACATCCAAATACTTTTATTCTTCTATTTCCATTTTCTCTGATGTAATTCTAATATTGCCAACAGCTTCTTTAACCTGCTTTGCATACTCAAGGTTCTGTTCACTCATATTATGTACCTGCTCGGCATTGACTGTTACTTCCTGCGTAACTGCTGATAACTGTGAAATATTCTCTACAATCTTATTATTAGAGTCTGAAAGACCTGCTATTTCTTTATTAACAACATCAATTTGCTCTATAAGTGTTTCTATATTCTTGTTAAGCTGTTCAAATGTATGTGCCGCTTCAATTATTCTCTCGCCCTGCTCTTTAGTTGCCTCAACGGAAGAATTAACAGATACAACAACTTCATCTGCATTATCATTAAGTTCATTAGTTATCTTAGTAATATCTTCTGTAAAATTCTTTGTCTGTTCTGCTAACTGTCTTATCTGCTCAGCAACAACCGCAAAGCCTCTTCCTGCTTCACCAGCTCTTGCACTTTCAATTGAAGCATTAAGTGCTAAAGGTTAGTCTGGCTTGATATATTAAGTATCATTCCAGCAATATTTTCCACGTTCTTAGTCTTTTCCTGTAATCTCTGCATAGACTCAGTAACAGACTTATTAGTATCTGTTATCTGCTCAGACTGCTTTCTTAATTCGTCCATAACAACAATATTCTTCTGTATACTGTCGTTAGAATTAACAGCCAGCTCAACCATCTGATCAGAAGCCTTTCCTGTATGTTCAATAGCCTCCTGTATAGTTGTTGTCATACTGCTCTGCTCTTCTATGCTTGTCGCTGTCATATTAGTTGCCGCAGATATCTCTTTCATACTGTTAGTTACTGTATTAGTTGTATCAACGAGTTCATTGATAAGCTTATCACTCTTCTTAGTTTCATTGCTGACAACACCTGATACCATAATTATATTATCTAAAATCTCTTTTATTCTGCTATGTTCATCTTTAGCCGAATTAACAGCATCATCATTAAACAGAATTGTTAATTTACCAACTTCCAATATAACAACACCTATAAGCACTATCATAAATATTGAACATACTGCATTAACGTCCTGTCCATATATTCCCTTTGAAGCCTGCACAGCAGTTACAATTATGTATAAAATCAACATTCCTGCCGCAGTTCTTTTCAACGACTTCTTCTCATAATAAGGAATCTGAAGTATAAATATTCCAAGAATAGCATAACTGATAAAGCTTGCATCTGTCTGCACACCAATTAACAGATATTCTATTCCAATCTCAATAGTTGACATAACCTTTAAATATCTTGTCGCTGTATTCTTTCTGTAAACTATGACATTAACAGCTGCAAATACAGCAATAAGTGCTGTGTTACAATACACAACTACTGATGGAATATTGTGATTAAACTGCTTCATCCACAGATAAAAAAGAAACATCAAACCAAGTAGAGAAGTCGCCACTATATAGAACCTATTCATTCTTCTGTTTCTTTCACTCACATCTGTGTATTTATATTTATCCTGCATTAAAAAATACCTCCTCCGTATGTTACTATCTTTAATAGTACCACAAAAGGAGATATTTTTCTATAGTTTTATAATTATTGCAATTATTTCTCACTTTTATATCAGCTTTGTAAGCTTCTTATACATATCCTCAACAATCATTCTTATATCACGGCCCTCCTGAACAATTGTTATATCTGCATATTTCTCATAGAGCCTTTTTCTGTCCTCAAAGATTTCTTCTACTGTAGACTTGCCGTTGGATACAACACCTCTTTCTTTAAGGCTCCCTAATCTGCTCTCAAGCTCTTTTTCTGAAACTTTTAAATATATAACTGTTCCTATCTGCTTAAAATGCTCCATAGCCTCATCTCCATATACAGCACTTCCACCTGTTGCTATAATTGTATGCTCTGGAGATATTAAACAATTCACATCATTCTCAATCTTAATAAAGCCAGTATCGCCATTTTCTTCTATAAGCTGCTCAAGCGTCTTTTTATATGTATCCTGAATCACAATATCAGAGTCTATAAATGAATATCCTATCTTCTTGGCAAGTACAACTCCAAGTGTGCTTTTACCGCTTCCCGGCATACCTATAAGTATAATATTGTTCTTTGACATTTTACTCCTCGTTCCTTCCTGCAACTTAACTCAGCGTTACAGTACTATTCTCTATTCGTCTTTACTGTCTATTATCATCTGCAAAATGCTGACTTCTTTCATTACATCATCTAAAAGATTATTAATATTCCTGCTTCCATTAATAGTCTTATTACTGAGTTCCCGTGTATTCTCTGTGTTGGCAAGAAGCTCTTCACTGAATGCACTAAGGCTTTCTATCTGCTGTGTAATCTCATTGTTGCTTGTTGTGATATTATCCATATAATTGTATTCTTCGTCTATCTTTGCCTGAATATCCCTTATGTCATCTCTTATCGCATCAAATGATTTCTTTGACTGGTTCACTAATTCCATCTGGTTCTCATTGGCCGAAAGAAGATTATTAACACTAAACCCAGCTTTCTCAGCCTGCTCTGCCAGTGCTACGATAATATTCTCTATCTCCTCTGTTGACTTTTTGTGTCTCCTCTGCAAGCTGCTTAATCTGCTGTGCAACTACTGCAAAACCTGCTCCTGCCTCACCTGCTCTCGCAGCTTCTATGCTTGCATTAAGTGCAAGGAGTGCTGTCTGTCTTGTAATTCCGTTAATCATTCCAAGAATCACTTTAGCTTCTTCTGTCTTAGCTGTAAGCTCATTCATAGCACCACTTACATCACTGCCAATATCACTGCTGTTCTTTGATACATTTTCAAGCTGTTCCATATTGATATTGCCTGTCTTAGTAATATCTGTTGTTGTATCGAACTGCTTCTTGATATCCTCAATAATCGTTCTTGCATTCTCTGTAAGCTCCCCAATACTCTCTGTCATCTCAAGCTGGTTCTGCACTGTTCCTGCAAGCTCATTAGCACCTGATACCATCTGTGATACTGCAAGCTGGCTTCCTTCCGCCTGTTCCTGCATATTCTTTGACTCATCATTGATATTGTCAATCTCTTTGCAGAGGTTATCATTAGCTTTGATTATCTTATCAAGCATATCATCAGTCTTAGCCTTCTCTGCTTCAATTGTCTCAAGCTTATAAGCTGATATATGTCCAAGTACATCTGTTGTAATATAAGAAAATGCTACAACAAGTGTCATAAATGCAATCTGTATTTCATAATCAACCATATCACTGCTTGTTATTCCAACATTAACATATTGGATAATAATATATACAATATTAATAAGTGCACTTGCAATACCAACCTTTAAGGTATACTTTTTATCTGCAAACATAGATATTGCAATTATCATAGGAATTGCATAAGTAAATGAAAGAATACTTACTGATGTCCATAATACAAAGGCATATAATATTCCATAGCCTATTGCCGTAATTGACCTGACTATTTTACTCTCAGCATTTTTCTTATATGCGAATGCTGCCATAATAACCGGCACAATAAGAATAATCGAAAATACAAACACATATCCTGCCGTTCTATTTCCCTTAACAAATTCCATTATATATGCCGCCAAAAGTACCATTGATATAATCAAGTAGCACTGCAGCAGCTTTTTATTAACATAGCTTTTTTCGTTTAAATTGTTACCATCCTTAGTGTCTTTAGCCATGAGAAAATCCTCCATATTAATTGGTGTGAAGTTAAAAGTTACCAGTTAAGTTTATCTGTCTGCAGGAATTATAAATATCCATATAAGCGAGCTTATAAGCAGCATCATCGGATAGAAAAGAACCGGAAGTATCTGAAATGCTGACATCTCATAACCAAGCTCATTAACCGCTGATATAGCAACAAGCATCTGTGCTCCATAAGGAATAATCCCCTGAAATACACACGAAAATGTATCAAGAAGCGAAGCTGCTTTTCTATTGATATTCCATAATCTGCTGCCATCTCCTTAGCGATTGGATTAGCCATAACTATCGCTACTGTATTATTCGCTGTTGCAATATCCATAGCCCCGACCAGAAGCCCCATACCAAGCTGTCCGCCTTTCTTTCCTTTAAAGGTTCTTTTAACCCAGCCTAGAAGTGCCGTAAATCCGCCATATTCCCTTATTAAGGCACACATAGCAGACACAAGAATGGCAACCATACAGGTTTCAAACATTCCAGATACGCCCGAACCCATACTTGTTATTAATTCAAATACACCAATATGACCTGTCACAAGCATAATAAATGTTCCTGTTACAATTCCTATCAGCAGCACAACGAATACATTTATTCCTGCTATTCCACCAATAAGCACGAATACATATGGTATTACCTGAACAAGATTATACTCGTGTGTTACTCTTCCTGAAATATCTGTTCCAAATGAAAGTATAAGTATAATTACAAGTGTGACAACCGCTGCCGGAAATGCAATCCAGAAGTTCTCCCTGAACTTGTCTCTCATAGCACAATCCTGTCCATTGCACGCCGCAATTGTTGTATCTGATATAAATGATAGGTTATCACCAAACATCGCACCGCCCATAACAGATGCAACACATAGTGCCATATTAAATCCAGAAGCCTCTGATACCGCAGCCGCAATCGGTGTTATAAGCGTTATCGTCCCAACTGATGTACCCATCGCTGTTGACACAAAACATGCAACAATAAAAAGCACTGCAACTGCAAACTTAGCTGGTATAAGATTAAGCATAAAATATGCCACACTTTCTGCACTGCTTCTTCCAACAACACCTACAAACACACCTGCTGTCAGGAATATAAGAAGCATAGTTATAATATTCTTATCAGCAAGCCCGCCTGCCATAATCTGTAACTTTTCATCAAAAGATACATCTCTGTTCTGTATACACGCTACAAGTATTGCCGCAAGAAATGCTACAATAATAGGTATGTTATAAAATCCCATTGGTATCTTACATATATATTCAAATATAATGCCAAGTCCAAGGTATAGCACCAGAAATACTAAAACCGGCAATAATGCTGTTGCATTAGACTTTTTCAAAATAAAAATCCTCCAAACGTAATATATAGTTAAATTATCTTAATCTAAACTATTATATTACATTTGGAAGATTAAGTATAGTGTGAAGCTGCTATATATTAAATTTATATATTAGAATTTCTTAAATACCTGGACATAACCCTGAAGCTTCTGTCCTATAATAATATTATTCTCTGCCTCTTTTTCTATATCATCTATAGAATTGACAATTCCGCTCACACCATCAGCCGCTTCATTAATACCCTTAGTACTTTCATCTATTGTAGTTGAAATATCACTAATTCCTGCAATGTTACTGCCTGCATACACTCATTGGATATATTCTGGCTCTTATCATTCATACTGTTAATAAGTATCATTCCCATTATTATTCCTGCCGCACCTGCCGCGAACAATACGCCAACAAGCACAAGTATTTTTGCACTAATCTTTTTCTCATTGTAATCCTCCGTTTCTATGTAAAAATTGTTTGTTTTTACTTAGATATTTTTGTTTGAACATATGTTAACTAAAATTTGTGATTGAATAATGGAAAATTTGTGGAAAATTAATGAACTGCTTCTATAGAAAACACAGGTATTCTATTGTATAATAAACTCATACTAAGCTAAGATTTGACATTTAATTAAGTATTTATATTAGGAATTGGGGAGTAATATGATTACTAGACATTTTATGAGAACCAGGCAGCTTAAACCAGGAATGAAGCTTGACCAGACAATTCTGGACCGTACAGGACGAAATCTCGTTATGAGAGGTTCTATTCTTGACGATTATGTAATTGACTCTCTTTTACGAATGGGTATTATGAACGTATATATACAGGAGGGTGAACCTGAACCCGATAATATCGAGCAGATGATAACTCCTGAGGCTAAGAAACAGATTGAACGACTCCACAAAGATGACCCTGCCAAGGTAAAGCTTTCTGACAGTGTCAAGAACCGTGTCGCTGAAGGAATTCAATACATATATGCTAACACAGAATCTGAAAAACTCTCAGACACTGCTGACAGCATCGCTTCTAACCTGATGGACGCTATTAATGCCAACAACGCAATAGCAATTGATATAAGCACACTCAAGACAAGTGATGAATACACTTTCAAGCACAGTGTTGACGTGGCAACTATGGCTATGATTATCGGCAAACAACAGTGTCTGCCTGATAAGCAGATATATGAGCTTGGTGTATCCGGACTTCTACACGATATCGGAAAGACTAAAGTACCAGCTTCAATACTTAACAAACCTGCCAGACTTACGGATGAAGAATTCGCTGTTATGAAACAGCACTCTGTATTTGGATACCATATGTTACAGGAATGTAATGAATTTAATAACGATATATGTATGGCTGTCCTACAGCACCATGAAAAAGATTAACGGCAATGGATACCCTCTTGGATTTGACGCTCCAAGAATAACTCCTTATGCAAGAATACTTGCAGTTGCCGATATATATGATGCACTTGTCACAGAACGTCCTTACAAGAAAGCATTTTCCCAGAAAGATGCAATCGAGCTTATTATGTCTATGACAGAGGAGCTTGACATCAAGGCTATGAAAAGCTTTCTTGAGAGTATTATTCTGTACCCTGTTGACTCAATCGTGGAATTAAGCAATGGCGAGAAAGCCAAGGTTGTAGCAACAACAACAGCTATATACTGCGCCCTACTGTAGTCGGCATAACAAGCGGTCGTGTATACAATCTTGGCGAAGATATGGATTGTGCTAATATTGTAATTATTTAATATAGCCACTTTGTACGATAAGTCTCATTTAATATACAATAATTAATATATAATAATGCAAAAAGGTCTGACATTATGCTATGTATTCTTTCCACTAGCTACAATAGAGTCTGCCTTTTAAAATGATTACTTTTTATTAAATATAAAAAGACCAGTAAACTACTAAGAATTTACTGGTCTGATATACATTTATAAATATATATTCATATATATGTGAATAGATGTGTTTCAATTAAGCTGTCTTACGTCTTTTTACAAACACGATTACACCCATAGACACAACTGCAATTACTGCATATATTACAACTTGTTATTATATATTTTATTCCTCACCCATCTTAGCAAGCTTAGCCGCCTGGTCGGCTGCTATGCAGGCATCGATAATTTCCTGAATATCACCATTCATAATCTTATCAAGCTTATAAAGTGTAAGACCTATTCTATGGTCTGTTACACGTCCCTGTGGGAAGTTGTAAGTTCTTATCTTCTCAGCTCTGTCTCCAGTACCTATCTGGCTTCTTCTTGCATCTGCTTCTGCATCGTGTGCTTTCTGTGTTTCAAGGTCATATAACTTAGCCCTTAAGAGTGCGAAAGCCTTTTCTTTGTTCTGTATCTGTGACTTTTCAGTCTGTGAGTAGATAACTATTCCTGTAGGATAATGAGTAAGACGGACCGCTGAGTCTGTTGTATTGACACACTGGCCACCATTTCCTGATGCACGCATTACATCAATACGGATATCTTTTTCATCAATCTTTATATCAACTTCCTCTGCCTCTGGCATAACTGCTACAGAAGCTGTCGAAGTCTGAATTCTTCCGTTAGATTCTGTTACAGGAACTCTCTGTCCTCTGTGAACACCACTCTCATATTTCATAACAGAGTATGCACCCTGTCCCTTAACCATAAATTCTACTTCCTTCATACCGCCGATACCAGTTTCATCAGCATTAACCACTTCTATCTTCCAGCCCTTAGTATCTGCATAGTGTGAGTACATACGGAAAAGTTCTGCGGCAAAAAGTGCTGCTTCTTCTCCACCTGCACCAGCTCTGATTTCAACCACGATATCTTTATCATCATTAGGATCTTTAGGAAGAAGTAATATTTTAAGCTTCTTCTCTAATTCTTCAACCTTCTTCTTAGAGTCAGCAAGCTCTTCTCTTGCCATCTCTAAAAGTTCCTCATCACTTTCTTCACTTATCATCTGAAGACTGTCCTCTATATTCTGCTTGCTTGCCTTATATTCTGTGTAAGCTTCAACGATAGGTGCAAGATTGCTCTGTTCTTTCATATATTTTCTGAACTTGTCCTGATCAGTTACAATATCCGGATTGCCAAGTTCCGCTGTTACATCTTCATAACGGCGTAATGTATCTTCTAATCTGTCAAACATACTCATTGTTGTATTTCTCCATTTCTCCGTTTAACGGTATTAATTAATATTATTAAGCCTGCCAATTACAACTCTGTCAAGTCCTGCAAGATCTTTTATAACCTTAATGCCAGAATAGCCGCACTGTTCCATTATATTACGGACATCTTCTGCCTGATTATAACCTATTTCATAACATAAATATCCATTTTCTTTTAAATAATTAACAGACTGTTTAGTTATCGCCTTATAGAATTTAAGACCGTCCGTATCACCATCTAGTGCAAGCATAGGGTCGTGCAGCCTTACTTCCTCTGATAATTCATCTATATCTTTAGTAGGTATATATGGTGGATTAGATACTATAACATCAAATCTGTTATCCTCATTTTTATATTGCTCACATTCCGAAGAACTAAACATATCACTCTTTATAAGCTTAATATAATCTGCATTATTATACTTTTTATTATAGTCAGCTACTTTTAGTGCCTCATCTGATATGTCTATTGCAACAGCTCCATTTTCAGAAGTATGCCCTGATGCAGCAAGTGATACAATTATACAGCCTGAACCTGTACACATATCAAGCACACGGCTTTCAGAGTTAGTCAGCTTCATAACTTCTTCTACAAGAATTTCTGTATCCTGCCTTGGAATAAGCACATTGGCATTAACCTTATATTCCCTGCCATAGAAATTCACAATTCCGGTAATGTGCTGCAAAGGAATATGCTCTGCCCTTTTATTAATAAGTTCTGCGTATTCTGCAAACTTTCCACTATCTATCTTATCCATTGAATTAATAAGATATTGTGTTCTATTAATGCCCATCACAAGCAATAGCAGCTCAGTTGCATCATACTGGGCATTTTCTATACCGAAATCCTGAAGAAACTGTTTTCCGTAATTAACAGCATCCCTTAAAGTCTTAACATTATCTAACTGCATATATCTACCTTATTCTCTATCTCTTTGCTTAAATAATGGCACTTCGTCAGCACTGATATTTTCTTCTTCCTGTTCTGTCTCTTCTATCTCGAAAGCTGCTTCTACTTCTTCAACAGACATATTCTCAGCCTCGTCAATATCTTCCTGAACGTTTTCTGTTGCTATAGCATATTTGCTTCCAGTTTCTGTCTTGATTTCTTCAACAGTTTCGTAGTGGTCTTCTATCTCAAAGGCCTCAGGTAAATCATCATTGGCATTTTCCTGTGACATTTCATTATCAGCTTCTGTGCTTTCCTGTGCTTTATCATCTGACTCTGCATTTTCCTGTAATGCCTCACTGTCTGACTTAGCATTATCCTCATCTGAATTACCATTGTCTGTATCATCAACAGCATTTACTGTGTCTGGCTCAGCTTCAACATTGCCTGTATCAGTTGTATCAGTCTTCACAGTATCTGTATCTGAATTATAACTGTCTTTATCAGCAGACTCTGCATTTTCATTAACAGCTTTATTATTATTGCTGTTATCCCAATTATGCTTATCTGTTTCACCTGTTTTATTGTCTGGCTTATCAGCGGTTTTATTGGTATCTGCTGGCTTTGCTTTATCCGAACCTGCAAGCGACTTGCTTTCAACAGATTTCAAAGTTTCTGCCATAGCAACTTCTCTGGCATCAATCTTTCTTGTCTTCTTAGGCTTATGTATTAATTCACCTGTCAGGGCAAGCTTGGCTTCTGCCGCCTTAATATCAGCTTCCATATCAAGTGAAGTCTGATAATATTCCTTCAAAAATACTTCCCAGTCGAATACTTCCTCAACTGCCTTTATGGCAACTTCTACCATATCCTCATCAGGTTCTCTTGTTGTGAGCTTCTGAAGCCACATTCCCGGTCTGCTTAAAGCAACTGTAAATCCATTATCATTGCGTCCTGCCCATCTTATAAATTCATAAGCTACACCTGCAATTACAGGAACTAAGAGCAGTCTTATAACAATCTGTAACGCGGTATTGTCAACTCTTATGAAAATGAAGAATACAACACTTATAAACATTACTATAAATAAAAGCTTGTTCCACATCTTTTATGGTATCTTGAACTGTTCATAACATTTTCTACTGTAAGCCTTGCACCATTCTCAATGCAATTGATACATTTGTGTTCAGCACCATGATACATAAATGTCCTTTTAATATCTTTCATCAATGATATAAGAACAAGATATAGTATGAATATTGCAACTCTGACCAGGCCTTCTATAAGATTAAGAAGTGTCTTTGAAGCAACGTATCCTTTAACAAGTCTTGATACATAGTATGGCAGAAGCATAAATAAACCAACTGCAAGAAATACTGACACTATAACTGTAAGTGCCATAAGTACTGATTCAAACTTGTCTTTGAATATTGATTTGCCGATTTCATCAGCCTTGGTCTTCTTCTGCTCATCTGGATCATCATAAAATGATGCTGAGTAGTTGATTGTTGATATTCCTGTTATGAGTGAGTCTATGAAACTTACTACACCTCTTATTACAGGGTAACTCATCCATTTATGTTTTTCAGTAAGAACCTTACTTTCTCTAACGGTAACTTCGATTTCATTGTCAGGCTTTCTTACGGCAATAGAGTATTTGTCTTTATTGCGCATCATAATCCCTCGATGACTGCCTGACCACCTATACCTGATGGTTTCATAGTTTGGACCTCCAATTTGTTTGATGAAATATTGGTGAGGTTAGCGGACAATGTGTAAACCGGACGGGCTTAGATACACGGACGGGCTCTAGGCGCTTCGCTGTAGAGTGCCTGTTCATTGACCTGTCGGACAAGCTCTATGCGCTTTGCTGTAGAGTGCCTGTTCATTGACCTGTCGGACGACAAGCTCTAGGCGCTTCGCTATAGAGCTTTGGGGCTGTTATAGCGGTGGGTGAGCGGTTTACGTTGTGGCTAACTCGTAACGATGCCGTTCAGAAGCTGAAGCTTCTGTCACTGTCGCGGTGCTCCTCGAATAGAAATATATAATACCGTGAATTCCTGCAAGCAGGATTCACAGCATTATATATTCCTATTCTCATCGTTACTCGCGCAAAAAAAAGTTGAGGTCTTGACAACCTCAACTTTATGTTCATAACTAGTTATTAACACCATACTTTCTGTTGAACTTATCAATACGTCCACGAGCTGATGTAGCCTTCTGCTGTCCTGTATAGAATGGATGGCACTTTGAGCAAATTTCTACGTGAATTTCTTCCTTTGTAGAACCTGTTACGAATTCGTTACCACAGTTACAAACAACCTTTGCCTGATAGTATGCTGGATGTATTCCTTCTCTCATTACTTTCACCTCTTTACAGTATCTTTATATGATTTATCCTTATTTCTTTTTATCATTTTGATAAACAGCTTTGTTATTGTATCATACACATATATGTAATGCAAGTACTAATTTTAAAACTTACTAATTTTTTAACTTCCATATATTCCATATATTAATACGAATTAACAAACGCAGCTTTTATATTTTATATATAATATTTTTATACATAACGGTTCTTGATGATTGTCTTTACGAATTCATCATTATTTCTTGTCTTGGTGAACAGGTCAAGTATTCTTTCTGCAGCTTCATCTGTCTTAAGGCTGTTAAGAGCCTTCCTCATTATGTCTACTGCCTCAAGTTCTTCCTTATCAAGAAGAAGGTCTTCTCTTCTTGTACCCGACTTGGCTATGTCTATTGCCGGGAATACTCTCTTCTCGGATAACTTTCTGTCAAGTACAAGTTCCATATTACCTGTTCCCTTGAATTCCTCAAATACTACGTCATCCATTTTACTTCCTGTTTCAACAAGTGCTGTTGCAAGTATTGTAAGACTTCCGCCTTCTCTCATATTACGTGCTGCACCAAAAAATCTCTTAGGCATATGGAGTGCCGCCGGGTCAAGACCGCCTGATAATGTACGTCCACTTGCCTGAACTGTCATATTATAGGCTCTTGCAAGTCTTGTGATACTATCCAGAAGAATAATTACGTCCTGCTTCTGTTCTACAAGTCTTTTTTAGCTCTTTCTATAACCATCTCAGATACTCTCTTGTGTCTTTCCGGAAGTTCATCAAATGTTGAATATATTACCTCTACGTTATCACCTGTTATTGACTCTTTAATATCTGTAACTTCCTCTGGTCTTTCATCAATAAGAAGAATCATAAGGTGCATTTCCGGGTTGTTCTTAGTAACCGCATTGGCAATCTGCTTAAGAAGTGTTGTCTTACCTGACTTAGGCTGTGATACTATCATACCACGCTGCCCCTTGCCTATAGGTGATATAAGATCAACCATTCTCATCGCTATTGTATTGGAATTCCTCTCAAGATGAATTCTTTCATTAGGAAAGATTGGTGTGAGCGTTTCAAACGCCTTTCTTCTCTGTGCAACAACCGGATTAAGTCCATTTACAGACTCAACATACATTATTGCGGAGAACTTCTCAGCCTGTGTCTTGGCTTTCTTAGGTCCTCTTATTATATCACCTGTCTTTAAGTTAAATCTTCTTATCTGTGATGGTGCTACATACACATCATTCTCGCCAGGAAGAAAATTCTCACATCTTATAAATCCGTAGCCTTCCTGTAATACTTCAAGTATTCCATCCGCCATCTCTGGCTCTTTTGCTTCATCATAAGAAGCCTTACCTTCATTAACTGTATGCTCCTGATATGTACGTTCCTGATATTGACGCTCCTGATATGGGCGTTTCTCATATCTTTCGTTCTGGTGCTGTCTGTGATTATTATTCACCGATTCATTATTATTGGTATTATTTATTACTTCATTATTAGTATTAGCTGTTTCAGAATTATTAACTGTCCGTTCAGTAACAGTATTAACAGTTGCCTCATTATCAGTATATCCCACAGTACTCTCATTTTCCTCTGCTGCAATAATAGCATCAATAAGCTCACTCTTTCTCATAGCAGATATGTTCTTTATCTTCTTATCTTTTGCAAAATCTCTTAATACGCTTACTGAAAGTGTTTCTAATTTCTCACGCATCTAAACCTCCTTACTTATTCCAGTATTTATTGATTATAAAAATGCTATTACTCATAAATACCGGATATACACTATGATTAAATCTAATATCAATTGTAAAATAACTATATATAACAAATTAATCTGGGAAACGATACGAATATGTATCTTAGATTTCGTAATTTATTATACATTATTTTTCCCAAAAAATAAAAGACTTATATTGATGATAATTTCAGCTTGTGTTATTATATAGTCTATATGATTATTCTATAATATTATTCATGAAAGGAACATATATCTTATGACTAATGCAGAAAAAAGCTTTACAGCTTCATAAAGAATGGAATGGTAAATTTGAAACAACTCCTAAGATGAGTATTACAACAAGGGAAGACCTTGCTTTAGCATATACTCCTGGTGTAGCAGAACCTTGTAAGGTTATTGCCAAAGATAAAGAAGCCGCTTATACATATACAATAAAGTCTAACACTATTGCTGTTGTATCTGACGGAAGTGCCGTTCTTGGTCTTGGAAATATCGGTGCACACGCCGCTATGCCTGTTATGGAGGGTAAAGCTGTGTTATTCAAATCATTTGGTGGTGTTAATGCAGTTCCTATCTGTCTTGATACTCAGGATACAGAGGAGATTATTAAGACTGTTGTTAATATTGCACCTGCATTTGGCGGCATTAATCTTGAAGATATATCGGCTCCAAGATGCTTTTGAAATAGAAAGCCGATTAAAAGAGCTTCTTGATATTCCTGTATTCCACGATGACCAGCACGGAACAGCTATCGTTGTATTAGCTGGTATCATCAATGGTTTAAAGGTTACAGGAAAGACTAAGGAAGAATGTAAGGTTGTAATAAATGGTGCTGGTTCTGCCGGTGTTGCAATTACTAAGCTTCTTCTTACTTACGGCTTTAAAAATGTTACTATGTGCGACAAATCTGGTATTCTTTCTAAGAATAGTGAAGGTCTTAACTGGATGCAGAAATCTATGATGGACGTTACTAACCTTGAAGGTAAGACTGGTTCACTTGCTGATGCTTTAGTCGGTGCTGATGTATTCGTAGGTGTATCTGCTCCTAATATCGTTACTGCTGATATGGTTAAGACTATGAATAAGGATGCTATTATATTTGCTATGGCTAACCCTGTTCCAGAGATTATGCCAGATGTTGCGAAAGCTGCTGGTGCAAGAGTTGTCGGTACAGGCCGTTCAGATTTTCCTAATCAGGTTAATAATGTTATTGCATTCCCTGGTATATTCAAGGGTGCATTACAGGGACGTGCTACACAGATAACTGAGGAGATGAAGCTTGCAGCAGCTTTAGCAATTGCTAACCTTATTCCAGATTCAGAACTTTCAGATACTAATATTTTACCAGAAGCATTTGACCCTAAGGTAACCGATGTTGTTGCCAAAGCCGTTATGGACTTAATTAAGTAATATATGTTACCATATTACTATTCCCTTAACGAATTTCTTCAAAAAAGAATATGGCATAAGCTTTACAAATTAGCCCTGAACGGTGGAATGACTTGCCCTAACCGTGACGGGCTAATTGATACAAAAGGATGTATATTCTGTAGTGCCGGAGGTTCAGGCGACTTCGCAGGCGGCAGAAAATCCGATATGGATATTAACACACAGATAGATAATGCCAAAGCATTAATAAAGAACAAATATAATGGCGGTCATTTTATCGCCTATTTCCAGTCCTTTACTAATACTTATGCTGATATAGATTATCTGCGTAATCTTTATATGCCGGTTATCAGGCGTGATGACATAGACATTTTATCTATAGCTACAAGACCTGACTGCATAGATGATAAAGTTCTTGATTTATTAGCTGAGCTTTCCTTAATAAAACCTGTATGGGTTGAATTAGGCTTACAGACTACCAACGAGAACACTGCCCGTTATATAAGGCGGGTATCCTCTTAAGACATTTGATGAGTGTGTAAGCACTCTTCGTTCTATTGGAATACGTCCAATTGTCCATATGATAGCAGGGCTTCCCAATGAAAATATGGCTGATATGTTAAATACTGCTGACTACATCGCACACTGTGGTGCATCAGGAATTAAGATACAGCTTTTACATATTTTACAAGGTACTGACCTTTGCCAGGATTATGATAAAGGTCTTTTTAATGTGCTTTCACTAGAAGAATATATGGATATTGCAGGACAGATAATAACTCATCTGCCACCTGATATGGTTGTCCATAGAATAACGGGCGATGGTCCCAAATCAATACTTAAAGCTCCTTTATGGAGTTCTAACAAGAAGCTTGTATTGAACTCACTCAATAAACACTTCAAAGATAATAATATTTATCAAGGACGGAACTATGTATGAATACCGATTCGACAACGCTTTATAAGCTGATGATTTTGTATATGTTAAGCAAGGTCAATTTTTCCGCTTTCCAATGTACAGATATCAACTTTTATGCTCGATAATGAATATACTTCATATTTTACATTTCAGGAAACAATTAATTCATTAGTTGAAGATTCCTTTATCCAGCAAATGAATTACAGAAACAGTACACAGTACAAACTCACACAGGAAGGCGAAGATACTGTAGCGTTTTTCTATACTAAGATTTCACCTGCAATACGTGAAGATATTGATTCATATCTTGCAAGGAACAAATACGAACTAAAATCCGAGGTTGGAACTACTTCTGACTACTATCGTACTACCAATGGAACTTATATCGCACATCTTCTGGTTAAAGAAGGGGACAGCACACTTATTGAGCTTAACCTTGGAGTACCTTTAGAAGACCAGGCTAAAGATATGTGTGACAAATGGAAAGACTCAAGCCAGGATATATATGACTTTATAATGCACAGACTTTTATAATTATAATGAGGATTAATATGGATAATTGCAAATACAGACATATTCTATTCTTAAGTTATAAAGATATATGCTACAACTCAACATCATATTTTTGAACAGCGTATATCAGAAGAACTCATCAATGCTGGTATTAAAGTTACACATCTTAATATTCCAAAGCCAGCCAAAGGTTTAAGCGGCACATTAGCTGATACAGCATATATGTTGCTTAAGCCTTATTTTAACGCAGATTTAGATGCCATAATTGATATTAATACGACTATTCCCTGTATTAAATATAACGGCGGATACATTCTTAATAATTTTGATATTCCTGTATGGCATTATATTCTTGACCACCCACTCTACCACTATAAGGCTCTTAAAGTGCAGCTTAACAATTACAATGTAATATGCCTTGATACATTTCACGCAAAGCTAATCAGGAAAGTTTCCCACATATCAGGGAAGTAAAGGTTATTCCGTTAAGTGCTGATGAATATTCCATCAGTAATATTTCTAAAAAAATACTGTCAGGACAATATGGCTGATACTAATTCAGACAGCAGCTACAACACTTTATCATACCATAAATGTAGTAAACGTGCGGTAAAACTGCTATTTACAAGCACTTACACTGACCCTGTAAAGGTTGCACTTTTATATAACAAAAGTGGCTTAAATATTCAAAATAATAATATTAACGATAAAGATATCAACGATAATAGCACTAAAAATACACTAATTAAGGATATAGATAATGATTATCTGCTTAATGCACTTCTTAATAATCCTTCATTTACGCAGGAGAAAGCCGTCCAATATCTTAGAAGCCTTAATATATTAGACAATTCTTCTTCAACAATACAATATCTTCACAATAATTTCCTAATAGATGTATATCTGCAATGTATTATCCGTGAAGAGATTGTAAGCACAATAATTAAAAACAGAATTCCAATAACTATATAGGGACACGGCTGGGATGCATTTGTCGATAAATGTGATATCTTAATTCCCGAGTACACTAAGTATCTTGATATACGAAAGGAAGTTACTTATAACAGGCTTCCAGCCATATATTCAAATGCACGTCTGTCTTTAAACCAGATGCCCTGGTTTAAAGGCGGTATGCACGACAGAATTCCACTTGCACTTATGAATGGCTGTCTTTCATTGACTGACGCAAGCACCTATTTAACTGATATTCTGAATATTGGTGAAAATGAAGGTGTATACACATACTCTCTTGAAAATATCGAAGCTGTGCCTGATATCATTATGGATATTCTAAATAACACAGCTGATGATAATTGTGTTCCTGAAATTATTAATTCATTATCCGATAAAGATTGTGTTCTGGAAAATATTAATTCATTGTCTGATAATGCAAGAGCTTACGCACATAAGCATTTTTCCTGGAAATGCTGGGTAGATAAATTTTTAGATTAATATTAATATATTTAAGAAAGCCGCCTTACAAGTAGTTCATTGATTAACTGAGCCAGCAATTGTTATTTATCATATAACAATTACTGTATTATCAAATTCCTGCCTGCAAGACGGCTTTTATTATTAAATTGGTTGATACTGTTTAGTTAAGCGTATCAGCAGTTTAAAAATGTCATTATTAGATTTATCTAATATATGGCTTTTACCTAGTTGCCACCCTGTGACATCTGTTCTTCCTGCTTTCTGATCATTTTCTTAACCATATTACCACCTACAGAACCAGCCTCAGCGGAAGTAAGGTCACCATTGTAGCCTTCCTTTAAGTTGACACCGATTTCTGATGCTACTTCCATCTTAAATCTGTCGAGTGCATCCTGTGCATTCTTCTTAGTCTTTGATGAAGTTGAACTTGAATTTGAACTAGCCATAATAAACCTCCGTCCTTATGTCCTTAGACATATTCTTTATTAGATAAGCTTCATTGCTTATCTTGGTATTATTATGTGCTTATACCGTCTGTTTATTATACCAATTTATGGAAGATATCTTTCATATATCTTAAAACCGTCAAATATTACATACCAGCGGTTGCCTGCCGCAGCCATAACTGTTACATATTCTTTTCCATCTTTTTCTGCAAAATTAACAAGACAGTTATGGGCTTCATCTGTATAGCCCGTCTTTCCTGCCTTAATGGTTACTCCCGGCACTTCATTACCGACCATTCTTGAGAACATTGTGCTTGTAAGATGTATTCCCTCAGGGTGCTGTGGTGTAGACGCAGTTGTATACTGGTATGTTCCAAGAACCTTTGCACACACCTCATTACTCATAGCATATTCCATAATCATTGCCATCTCTGCCGGCGTTGTATACTGATTAACATCGTGAAGTCCTGACGGATTGCAGAAATGTGTATTCTTCAATCCCATTTCTTCGCATTTCTCATTCATAAGCTTAACGAATTCTTCTTCTGAACCAGCAGTTATCTGTGCTATTCCGTATGCCGCATCTGCTCCTGAGGGAAGTGCAAGTCCATATAATAAATCATTGGCTGTCACTTCTTCATCAACACTAAAACCTGCAACTGATGCCTGCTGTATATACAGATTATTAAGCTCTTCAAAACCAAAACGGTACGTTTTATTCAAATCCTGTATATTCTCAACTGCTATTATAAGTGACATTACCTTTGTCATAGAGGCTGGATATATTCTTGTATCTGCCTGTTTGCCTGCAATAAGCTGGTTATTGGTAACATCAAGAAGTGCCACATAAGGTGACTGTATATCACCATCAAGCATTTCCTTATAGTCTGGTGACTTTGCAGCATACTTAAATACCGGTTCCTGCTGTATAACTGTTATATTATTATCTTCTATAACATTATCTGTAAGCACTGCCTGCTGTTGTGCATTACCATCATCTGCGTGCGAACTTATTGCTTTAACTGACTTGGTGACGACAACCGATATTACTAACAGTAATATAGCTGCAAATAAATTTCTCTTGATAAGTCTTATCTGTGCCTGTCTGTTTTTTCTCTTCATTGCCATAGCCTTCTTCTTTCTTGCTCTATTGGCTCTGACAGCTTCATCATAATCTAAATACTCACTCATACTGCCCCCAGATACAATTAATCATTAATATACTGTGTACTGACAGCAAGTTCATCGGCTAATTCTTTACCCCTAATAAGAGTAACAAGTTCAAGTCCTAAATCAACAGAAGTTCCCATTCCTCTTGAAGTTGTTATATTACCATCTGTAACAACTCTCTCTGTCTTAGGTGCAACCTCAGCCCCTTCTAACATATCTTCAAAGCCCGGGAAAGCTGTTGCTCTCTTTCCTTTAAGGAAGCCTAACTTTCCAAGTACGCTTGGTGCGGCACATATTGCGGCAATTCTGCCACCAGCTTCATTATGCACCTTAAGCATATCAATAAGCTTGTCACAATCATAATATGTCTTGTGTCCCGGTCCTCCTGGGAGGAAGCATACATCTTCATCGTTACAGTTAATATCTTCAATAAGCTTATCAGCTTCAACTATAATATTCTGTGCACTTTTACTGATTTATTACCAGTAATTGATACAGTGTCAACACCTATATTCGCTCTTCTTAATATATCTATAACTGCAAGTGCTTCTACAGTTTCAAATCCATCTGTTAAAAAAGCTAAAACTTTCATTTATTAATCTCCATTTCTACTAAATGTCTTAATCTACCGATATTTTATAAAATGTTATTTATTAGCGTATTGTTTTTATAAAATTTTAATTAAATCAATTTATTTTATAGTATATCACTTTTTGTTATTTCATACCATACTTTATAACACTTTAATTACAACTTTAATTCAATTATAACTGATTATTTTTTAGTCAAGCTGAAAACATTTTTATCATTATGTCTTGTGGTTTTGAATACTATGTGTTATCATATATAAATAAATATTTGAATGTTGGAGGCACATATGTTTAAACTTATAAGTGATACTTCATGTGACTGGATTAAGGAGTACGCAGAAGAACATAATGTTACATTAGTTCCGTTATATACTACATTTGACGGACAGACTTATTATAAAGAGCAATTTGAAATCAGCTATGATGAATTCTATAGAAAAATGACAGATGAGAACGCATTTCCTAAATCTTCTCTTCCTTCTATTCAAGATTATGTTGATGCATTTATGCCATCAGTTGAGGCTGGTGTACCTATTATATGCTGTTGTATAACAACATATTTTCTGGTTCATACAACTCAGCCTGCACTGCAAGGGATATGATTATTGAAGATTATCCGGATGCTAAGATTACCGTTATCAATTCCTTACAGAATTCAGCTTCTATGTCTTTATTCGTATATGAAGCTATGTGTATGAGAGATGCTGGATATTCTTATGAAGATACAGTTAAGAAGCTTGAAGCTATGCGTCCTTTTGGAAGAATTATATTTACAACAGAATCTCTTGATTACTTAACTAAAGGTGGACGTCTTGTAAAGACAGCTGCTATGATTACAAGCAAGTTAAATCTTCGCCCTATTATTATTATGAAGGGTGGGGAAATAGACGTTGGCGGTTTCTTTAGAACAAGAAAGAAAGCTAAAGCAAAGGTTATCGAATTATTATGCAAGCATTTTCAGGAGTCAGGACTTAATATCAATGATTATGATATAACAGTTGGATATTGTACTAACCCTGAAGAAGCAAGTGAATACAGAAAAGAAGTTGAGGAAGCTATAAGCACTAAGCTTCTAGAGTCAGGAGTTGAATTCAAGACACGTATCGGTGTTGTAACTTCGTGCCATACAGGTCCTACTGCACTTGGGGTTGCACTTATGCCTAAGTTTGATAGATTTGAAGCTTAATTAGGAGGGCTTCAAATATAAATAATGTGTCATTTGATGATTGATTTCTACCTTTATTGGATGACTGTTTTCTACCTTAATTGGGTGGCGGACGGACGTAAAATGGTGGGTGAATACACACTGTGATGAGCGGACGGACGGGTGACACAGCTACGGGATTGTATGAAGACAATTGGATATTCTAAGCCTTTCTTATTTAGGTGGTGAGGACGGACGCATACGCTCCTATTCGCCATCGTGGCTCAGTAGTCGCTTGGCAGGACATCGTGTCCTGCCATTGCTGGTTTATGGGGAAGAAAGGCTAAGAATATCTCAGTTGTCTTTATAAATCATCCTCTTTAGCAGTGTCACCCGCCCGCCTCGCTCATCGCATTGCGTATTCGCTCACCATTTTGCTGGTTGTATCATTATGTACGCTGACTTATCATCGGAACAGCATAACTCTTACATATAGTTCTGGCTTTCCTCTAAATTATGAAGCTCTATACAACTACGGCTGTACAGCTGTTGCATTTTATCGCAATACAGGCAGGGGAGGGGCTTGCTGATGACGGGGTGTGGTGCTGTGTTTTATAAGACAATTGGCGAATATTCCAAGCTATTCTTACAATAAACAGCAATGGCAGGACACGATGTCCTGCCAAGCGACTACTGAGCCACGATGACGAATAGGAGCGTATGCGTCCGTCCTCACCACCTGCATTAAGAATAGCTTAAGAATATCCAATTGTCTTATTACACAGCACCGCACCCCGCCATCAGCAAGCCGCTCCCCTGCCGTCCGTAGCAAAACATAACCCAAACCTATACCACCACAGTTGTATAAGCTTCACAAAAATTATAACGCCTTAATTCTCTCAAGTGCCTTAACAGTATTCTCATAAGATCCAAATGCTGTAAGTCTGAAGTATCCTTCACCGCTTGGTCCAAATCCTGAACCTGGTGTACCTACTACATTAGCTTTCTCTAAAAGATAATCAAAGAATTCCCAAGATGTCATCTTATCAGGAGTCTTTAACCAGATATATGGTGCATTAACACCACCTGATACTGTATAACCCGCTGACTTTAAGCCTTCAAGAATAGTCTTTGCATTATTCATATAATATGCAATCTGTTCTCCTGTCTGCTTCTGTCCTTCTTCTGTATATACAGCCTCTCCTGCTCTCTGGATAATGTATGGAGCACCGTTAAACTTAGTGCCATGTCTTCTTGCCCAGAGGCTGTGAAGCATAACATCTCCACTCTTTAAATCCTTAGGAATAACTGTGAAACCAAGTCTTGTACCTGTAAATCCTGCATTCTTAGAGAATGAACGAAGTTCTATGGCACAAGTTCTTGCTCCTTCACATTCATATATTGTATGTGGTACATTTTCTTCTGAAATATATGCTTCGTAAGCTGCATCATATATAATAACTGCACCTACCTTGTTAGCATAGTCAACCCATCTTTGAAGTTCATCTTTAGTTATTGTTGAACCTGTTGGGTTATTAGGAAAACAAAGATATATAATATCAGGTGTTTCCTTGGGAAGTTCTGGTGCAAAGTTAGTCTCTGCTGTACAAGGCATATAGATAACATTACTCCACTTCTGCTGTTCTGGAATATAATCACCTGTTCTGCCAGCCATAGCATTAGTATCTACATATACCGGATATACAGGGTCACATACTGCAATCTTATTATCAACCGAGAAGATGTTCCGATATTACCTGAATCAGACTTAGCTCCATCACTTACGAATATTTCATCAGCAGATATATCTGCACCTCTCTTCTTATAGTCGTGCTCTACAATAGCATTTCTTAAGAACTCATAACCAAGATCTGGGGCATATCCGTGGAATGTCTCTGCCTTACCCATCTCATCAACTGCATTATGTAATGAATCAATAACTACTGGTGCAAGTGGAAGTGTAACATCTCCGATACCAAGGCGGATAATCTCCTTGTCTGGGTTAGCTGCACTGTAAGCACTTACCTTCTTGGCAATTGTTGAAAACAGATAACTTCCTGGAAGCTTTAAATAATTCTCATTAATCTTAAACATTCTTCTCTCTCCTTATCCTATACATAAATCATTTGCAAGTATTATACACTACTATTATTCTAACAACAATATAAAGGATAATAAACCTAATAATAATAACCGTTACTATACATTTACCGCTATGTCCCAAGATAAAATCTTAATAATCTTTCATATTCTTCATTAATTGCAAGCACAATGTTATTATCTCCGTGTGTGTTATCAGGATGATATATTTTCAACAAATCTTTGTAACGTTTCTTAACAGAGTCAGTATCATTAACACCTTTAAAGAATATCTTGACATTTTCTGCATCAGCCATAGTTCTTCGTGCTTCGCGATACACCTTATCCCTGTACATAAGCTTTTCTCTGTTAAACCTCTCCTTGTCAATTGCAAGCTGTCTTGTCTCTTTTTCAAGTATAGTCCACTTCTGATCAAATAAAGACTGCTGGCTCTCAAGCTGTTTCTTCATAAGCTGGTTCTTTCTCTGCTGGCTTCTTAACATACCCTTCTGTATATCAATAAGCTGTCTGTCCTCTTCAAGAGACTGGCTTAATTCATTCAATCTTATATTCTCTTTGAACAGAAATTTCTTCTGTTGTTGTTCACTAAGAGTTTCAAACTTTTTCTCATCCATAAACAACCCTCTCTAATAATTACTTTGCACTATGAAACCAGAACACCTTAACAGGCTGACATCCCTCTTTGGTTCTTATCGTATGGGCCACTCCTGCGAGTGCAACAAATGAATCACCCGCCTTAATCGGAAATACCAGATCATCAAGCTTGGCATACCCCTCTCCTTCTAACACATAAAAGCCTTCCTGGTCATTATGCACGCCTGGTTTATCTGAAAATTCATTAGAAGCATATATTGTTGTTCCTGAAGCACACCCATTAGTACAGCCATTCTCTGCTGTAAGGAATCTGTGTGTTCTGCTGTCCGCTCCCTGTGTACTGATAACTTCTTCCATAGTTACATATGGCTTCATAATCTAATCCTCCTATTAAACAAAATGGAGTCAATGCCTGAACACCGACCCCACTTGACTTTATATAATTAATTATTATCTGTTCTTATATGCAAGCATCTCTGTATAAGCACGAAGAAATGGTCCAACACCCTTAGCATCATCTTCAACGATTGGCTCTGACATATAATAATCATATGTACCTGGTCTGTTACCCTTGCCACCAAGTCCTGCTACAAGACAGATGCCACCAAGTGACATCTCACCATCTTTAATGTTAAGATATTTATCACATATTCCATTAATAGCTTTTTTTCTGCATATTCTCTATAGTTTTCTGGAAGATATCCTAATCTTACACCCTTAAGAATTGCATATGCCATAATCGAGCTTCCACTTGTCTCAAGATAGTTCTTCTCCATACCACCATAATTAACTACCTGATACCACATTCCGCTTTCATCCTGATACTTAAGCATTGAATCCATAAGTTCAACAAATGCGTCCTCAAGCATCTTACATTCTGCATCATACTTGTGGTCTGAATTATCAACCTTATCAAGAGTGTCAAGTAATGCCATAGCATACCATCCGCTTGCTCTCAGCCAGCAATGCTGTGAAAGTCCTGTAACCTTGTCACACCAGAATGCTTCCCTGCTGACATCAATAGCATGATAATATAATCCATTAAGAGGATTCTTCATATTCTCAATAACATACTTGAACTGTGCAAATATATCTGGATAATTCTTTCTATTATTAAACTTAGTCATATTCAAGGTAAAATGGCTGTCCCATATACATACCATCAAGCCATACCTGATTAGGATATATATCCTTATGCCAGAAAGATCTTGCTTCATTGTTACATCTAGGCATAATCTCAATCTGTGAATATACTAAATCAATTGCCTTTCTATACTTTTCTTTACCTGTAAGGTCATAAAGTTCAAATAAAGTCTTACCAGCATTGACATTATCAATATTCTTCTCTCCAATGTTGTATCCATCTATTGTTCCATCTTCGTGAACTCTGTAATCGATAAAATTATCTGCGAACTTAAGATACTTCTCATCCTTAGTCACATCATACATCTGAAGCACAGCCTTAATCATAACTCCATCAATATAATTCCAGTTAGACTTAAGACCCTGTCTTATCTTTTCAATATTCCACATAGGTGCTTCTGGTGTGCTCTTTTCGAGCAATTCATCAATATACTTTACAATAATATCCATCACGTTTCTCCTTAACATTCTCAATTTGTTATAATTGTATCAAATTCCGTCCAATTTTACAACATTTTTTGTCATAAAATACAATTTGTTTATAGATTTATTATACCTAAACTCTCTTGTCGTATTCTGTCAGAAAAGGTAACTGATTAATATTTTCTAAAGAATTAATAGCAGATAACAGCATTATCAGGAACAACAGCTTTATATGATACTCCCATACCATCGGTATTTCTGATAATTGAAGTAACTGTATTGACATTGCCAGCTTTGATATATTCAAGCTTAATATTCATTCCTGCCTCATATCTTATAATGTCAATATTGTCCGCAGCATTAACATCATATATATCATTGTGTCCGTCAAGCATAATATACATATGTGTGTTGCCATCAGCTACAACAGGCATAATCTTTGATATAACACCTGTTACACTTTCTGTGTTAGTAATCTCCTGCGTAGATTTATCAACAATTCCATTATCCTTAAGAAGCTGGATATAATTAGATTCACATTGAAGAACAGAATCACCAATTGCCACATTCTGGTACTTCTCTATGTTAAGCATTGCATAACATTTTACAAGCCCTGCATCATCTTTTAATGCCATAAAATATGTCGGCTGTCCACTTACATTAATTAAAAGTGGAAATGTCGCTTTATATCCAAGATTCTGCACCCGTCCTTTGGCTGAATCCATAGCCGAATATTCCTCAGCTCCCGAAACCTCATAATAACGTGTCTCCATTGTACGCTGGTTCATAAGCACAAATCCTACATTGGAATTATCCTGTCCAACTGATGTGATTCCTGTATATACCCACACATCGTCCTCAAGTGCTATATAATTATAACCATCCGTTGTCTTAAGGCAGTCCCTCTGGCTTAAAATACTGTTAATAAATCCATCTTAAGACTTCCGTTATAATCATACAAATCAATAAGAAGCTCTGCTGAATACACTTTATCAACCCACGTTGGAACATCTTCCACCTTATAATCTGTCATTTCGCCTGTAACTGCATTACAAAGCACAACCCTGCCTACTGTCTGTCCGCCAAACAGTCCTATATTAAACTTCTTAACAGGGCATACCCAGTAAGGCGTTCCCTCATCATCAATCTCGAAGTTAATACTATCAAAAAATATATGTTGGATATGCAAATCTTAAATGCCTGTATATATATCTTGAAAAATGATCCGACTCCGAATACTTAATCCCCTCTGAAAGCCTTACACATTCAGCCTCCTGTGTTGTCATATCAATTCTTATATATGCTGGAATACCCTTCTTATAGTTAGCAAACCATTTAATAAGATTACCATATTCAAGTGGTGTAACCCTGACTGGCTTTTCTTTATAATTAATCTGGGAATACATATCCGCAACTTCATACTGGGAAACCATATCAACCATAGTTCCCATTACTCTTGTTCCTATTATTGAAGCTGACTCCTTATCAAGCAGTGGAATCTGGTCATACGAAACTTCCCTGATATCATCTGTAAAGCTTCTGTTCTCCACTGTTAAGAGATTCCGGTATTTTGCCGCATTAATTATTGGCGAAGATAATACATTGCCAACTACATATACAACAACAAATGCAATCGTAACATTAAGAAGCACCTTAAATATAATACTACCTGCCTTAGTCTTAAATTCAAAATGAGGACTTTTATTGTATTATTATTAATGTCTTTATATCTGGTGCTTCCCTCCTTATGATTCATTATCCACTGGGCAATTGTAATTATTATCATAACAAATATAATAAATCCCCAAAATCCCTGTGAATGTATATTAATTGCCGGTAGCTTGATATAGTAATACACTGCTGCAACAACAATAACAACAAACGCCATAATAAGCTTCAATCCATTACTGACTTTCTTCATATACTCTTACCTTTCCTCTTAATTCAATATGCTATGTTAAAATTGTATTAAACTGCAAAGCATTTAACCAATCCATATAAAATCATAGACATATATGTTTATTTTTATAATCTTAATATTAATCTTAACATATATTTTATTGACAATCCATAATTTTAGTATAAAAATGATAATTGGAAAATATATGCTATAAAGGATGGTAACTAAAGTGAAAACAGGAATTGTATTTGAGGGCGGCGCATTCAGAACCATATTTTCTTGTGGTGTTATGGACGCTCTTGTTGAAAATGATATTATGCCAGATTATATGATTGGTGTATCTGCCGGTGCGGCATATGGCGTATCAATGGCTTCAAAACAGCCCCGCCGTAATCTTGATGTACTTATGAAATACCGCAATGACAAAAGATATCTCGGTCTTAGTAATATGATTGATAAAGATAACAAGTCTATCTATGGATTGGAGTTCTCCTATGAAACAATCCCTAATGAACTTAATCTGTTTGATTATGATGCTTTTAAGCAGTATAAGGGCGATTTCTACTGTGTAGTTACTAATCTTCTTACCGGTCAGCCTGAATATATGAAATACACCGGTGATGACAGGACTAACACCGTGCTTAAAGCTACCTGTGCACTGCCTATGCTGTTTCCGCCAATTATTATTAACGATGTTCCTTATATGGACGGCGGCTTATCAGACTCAATACCTTATCTTAAAGCCATTGAGGACGGTTGTGACAGAATAATTGTCGTTCTTACAAGACAGTCAGGCTACACTAAGACAACTTCACGCTCTACTAAGGCTATTGCATATTCTTATAGAAACCAGTACCCTAAGCTTACAGAAACTATGCTTACAAGAGCCAGCCGCTACAATGAAAGCCTAAAAGGTCTTGACCAATATGTTAAAGAGGGACGTATCATAACTATACAACCTACAACAAGCAAGGGCTTTTCTCGTCTTGAAAAGGATAAGAACAAAATCCTTTCTATGTACAATGACGGCTACAACCAGTGCTATGAACTGCTGGATACCATCAAAGAATTCTATGGAATTAAATAATTCCACATAATCCGCTTATTATTAATGTATACACTCTGTTTATTCTTCAGAAAATAGAGTGCATACATTAACATCTTAATAATTCCCGCATACAAAGTCTTTCACTATTCCTATCGCTTCCCTGACCATATAATTAACAAACAACACATCATCGCTCCCGCTTGCTATTCCACTTACATGTGTCAAGCCTTGTCCCTTAGCTAAAAGCTTAGACCTGAATATATGGAAATTATTCGTTGCAATGCCTACCGGAGAGCTGAAATCTGAAATGTATTGTACGGAATATTTCATATTCTCATTAGTATCTGTTGACTTATCTTCCATAATTATTCTATCACTATCTATACCTCTTTCGCATAGATATTCATACATTGCAAGTGCTTCTGTCTTATTCTCGCCACGTCCTTGTCCACCCGATACTATTATCTTACATTCTGTATTAATACATGCGTAATCATAGGCAGAGTCAAGTCTTCTTTTAAGTGAACGTGTTATTCGGTCGCCTCTATCTGACAGCCAAGCACTATTACATATTCACAATTATAATCTGGCTTTTGCTTCATACTTATAACTATAAGGCTCTCAAGTATTGCAAATATAACAAATCCTGTTATTATGACAACTCTTGCAATATTCTTGACAAGCTGTGGGATATCTATAATTCCTTTGGCATCTAGTGTTCCTGCTATGTATAAGCCTGCAAAGAAAATTGTACCTAAAAGCCATATCCATATAAATGAAGATTTACGACCTGCATATGATACACATAGTATATAGTAGGCAAGGCATATGATGGATAAAATTAAGCATATATATCTCATATGTGGTTTCACTTAGTGCTCCTTTACTGTTTGGTGGATTGTTTCTTAATTTAATGTTTGGTGACGGACGGACGTTAGGTAACTTTACTATATTACCGCTGGGCACGCTTTCGCTGCTTGTAGCCGTAGCGGACACTAAGCGGCTAAAGGACAGCCGCTAAGTGCCGACGGCTGCAAAAGCACCCAGCTTGCAATATAGTAAAGTCACATAACTGGATAGCGGCTGTATTTAATGGAAATAATCCGGGTACTTTCCAGGTTTTAGAAATCTTTGATTTCTAAAACCTGCTCGCTATTTACTATCGGGGTATAACTAAATAAGATAAAAATTGCTTTGTCAAAACACAATAATTTCTTATTAGCTATACCTGATTAATTTATTAGTTATAATCATACAGATATTTTGTCTTTTTGTCTATTTTTTGATAATTAATTGTATTGACACTGGTTTTAAAGGTTTATACACTTTAATTAATACAATTAATATGTCTGATTTCCTCATATTTAAAAGTGAGTGTCAGGCAGGAAAAGGAGTTTTTATGTTTAAATATAATAAAGATGTTATACCTACTGATTGTGAACCAGGAGTCACACGCAAAATTCTCTGTTATTCTGATGACCTTATGATGTGCGAGATTACTTTTAAGAAAGGCTCTAAGGGGAACTTTCATAAGCACGAACATTTACAGATTACTTATATTGCCAAGGAAGCTTTGAATTTACAATTGGTGGCGAAACCAAGATTAAATCAAGGCGACAGTGTGTATATGCCATCTAATGTTGAGCACGGCGTTACTGCACTTGAAGACGGCATACTTGTCGATGTGTTCAATCCTATGCGAAAAGATTTTCTTGCTTAACCGCATTACAATTAATGTATTGGATTTTAGACCCTTTTCGTGCGGGTGCGCATAATCGGCACATAGTGTCTTTTATGTAATATACCATATAATTAAATAAAAACTGCGGGACATACATAAATGATACTCAAATATCATCTATATAATATATCCCTGCAGTTTTTATGTTCTTAAAATATTATCGCAATAATTTAACAATATTCTTAGTATCAATTAAACTGCCTACCACCACTGATATCTGTAACAGACAATTACCTATTAACCGTTATATTAAGAAATGCATCCTGTCCGATATTCTTTACGCTCTTTGGCACTGTTATCTCTTTAATTCCACTTGACATAAATGCCGCATAGCCTATATTTTCCAAACCATCTGGAAGTATCACCTCTGTAAGATTAGTACAGCCTGAAAAAGCATATGTACCAATGTTCTTAACTGATGATGGTATTGTCACACTCTTAAGATTGGTATTGTTATAAAATACACCTGAGGCAATTGTTACAACTCCATCTTTAATAGAGTAATTCTCTTTATTCTGGTCAGCTTCATAAAGAATATTATTAACAATTATATCATTAGAATCTTTTAATTTTTCTGCCCTCCATCTGGTTTCAGTAAATGCGTGTGTGCCTATATCTTCAACTGACTCTGGTATGACTATTTCTTCAAGGTTATAACAAGATAAAAAAGCATTTGAAGATATGTAGGTTATACCCTGCTCTATAGTTACTTTTTTAATCATCGTATCGTCCCTGAATGCACCATCGCCTATTGTGGATACACTTTTACCGTCAAGAACTGCTGGAACAACAAGTTCATCTTCCGACCTGCCCTTATCTGTAAGAGCAGTAATTGTAAGCGTTCCGTCTTCATTCTCTGTATACTGGTAAAGAGCAATTTTAATATTCTTTCTACCACAGCCTGATATTGCTAATAACATAATAAGTATCAAGCCTGCCACCAACATTTTCTTATGTATCTTCATTAACAGCCTCCCTTAGCCCACATATAGCAGAATGCCTGTGTTCTTGCCGCAAATCTGCAATTCTTAAGAAGTTCTTTCACTTCTTCTTTAGTGTACCACGAAGCTGTTATTTCTTCCATAGTTGATGTACTTTTAGAAAATGTTCCTTCTGCCTTTCCAATGACTACCTGATTAGTTTCATTTGAAAAACCTATTGCACTGTAGCTGTCATAAAGCTTATCATCAATCCTTATAAGATTAAGTCCTGTTTCTTCCTTCAGCTCTCTCTTAGCCGCAACCTCCGCCGTTTCGCCCTCATCAATAAGTCCCGCCGGGAAATTGTATACATAATCTCCTACGGACATTCTGTATTCCTTATTGATAAGTATTTTCCCGCCATCAATATCTGTCGCAACTATAACAACCCCGTCAGGTCTGTCATTATGAAGGTCAGCCAATGAACTCACATTATCATTACGGCTTATTATTTCATATACCTTGGTTCTGTTATCCTCTGTTGTATATGTAATATCATATCTGTTAATAAAATGTCCGTCTAAAACCTTCTTGATACCTTCAAATCTCATTTTATTCCTCACTTCTTATTCTGCATGCATAGAAAATGCTTCCATATCGTAGCTCTTAAGGTTATCATATATCTTTCTGTCATCGGCTTCTGATAAGAGCTTATCCCTGTCTTTGGCTACAAGCATTTCATTCTTGCTTGAACGATGATGGCTAGGTCCGCCTACACAGCCTCCTTCGCACGCCATTCCTTCAACAAAGTCAGCTTGAAGTCTGTCCATTTTTAATAGCGTAAGTGCTTTCTTACATTCTGCTCCACCTGAACATTTTTCTATAGTGAACTTAGATGGGTCTTCACCTAACTCCTTCATACATTCTACTACAGCGGCAGCTCTTGCCATATACACTTGCCTGCTGGCTGCTGTTAGCTTCAGCCTCAATCTTAACGTCCTTAGCTCTAAGCATTGCTCTGTACTCACCTACTGTAAGAACATAATCAGCATTTCCTTCTAAGTCCTTGTTACGTCTTTCATCTTTCTTTGCAATACAAGGTCCGATAAATACCGTTACTGTGTCCTTATCCTTAGACTTTAACATTCTTGAAACCGCACACATAGGTGATACAGTTGTCGATATATTGTCTGTTAATTCAGGATAGTGTTTCTTTATCATATTAACAAATGCAGGACAGCACGATGTTGTCATCTTTTGCCCTCTTTATTAGCTTCAAGCCATTCCTTTGCTTCTGCACCGGCTGTCATATCACCACCAAGGGCAACCTCTACCATATCAGAAAATCCAACTTTCTTGCAGGCTGTTCTTATACTGTCCATTGTAATATCTGCACCAAATGAACCTTCAATTGCCGGTGCTACCATAGCGACAACCTTTTTACCTGATGTAATTGCCTTAATAACATCAACTATATCTGTCTTAGAACCAATAGCACCGAATGGACAGGCGTGTATGCAATGTCCACATTTAATACATTTACTGTCATCTATCTCACATATACCATTTTCGTCCATAGTAATTGCACCTACCGGACAGATTTTCTTACAAGGTCTAATCAAATCTGCAATAGCATTATATGGACAGGCTTTAGCACACTGACCACATTCTTTACATTTGTCAGGGTCAATATAAGCTCTGTCGCGCCCCATAGATACAGCCCCAAACTTACACGCCTGCTGACAGGCTTTAGCCATACATTTTCTACAATTATCTGTAACTATATAATGTGAAAGTGGACAGTCAGCACATGCCGCTTCTATAACCTGAACCACATTATCCTTACCTGTCTTAGGTGTTTCTGATGGACACTTTCCTTCTGCAAGTCTTATACGTTGTCTTACAACTTCACGCTCTTTATACGCAACATCTGTACTTCGCCTGAGGTCCCGGAAGCAGCTCATATGGAAGCTCCTCCTTCTTCTCTTCAAGCTGTCCAGCATAAGCAAGCTTTGCAACCTGATATAATATTTCATGTTTAATTTTCAGTATATTAGCATCATTAGAAAGCATATCTTTTGTCCTCCTGTAATCAAATATATTTACTAAGTAGATACAGTATAGCACACTTAATATATGTTTCCTAACCCTTTTTTAAACTTTCCCCTCTAATCCCCCAACTCCAGCAAAAACATTCCCTCACAACCAAACAACACACCCCTCTCAACAACCAGTATAAACTCCCCCAGCAACCAGCAATACCCAGACATAAGTCTGGGCGAGCGTCACTACTATCCAAAATCTTCAAAACCCCAGTCAACAACATACCAGCCAAAAAATCATCACACCCCACCAATCAACATATACTCCCCCAACAACCAGCAATGCCCAGACATAAGTCTGGGCGAGCGTCAGTTATTATCCAAAATCTTCAAGAAACCAATCAAAAACAGAAAAGTCAATATCCACCAAACTCCCCGATATCATCTTTTCTCCATATTAGTGTCCCTCATCAATAAATTAATTCCTAAGTAAATCAATTCAAGAACGTAAATCAGATTGGGGAAGCTTATAGTTGCATAAGAAGACGATGGGGAGCCGCCGCTCCTTAGTCGGCAGCCCTAGCTGGCGACTTAGTACCGCTGCGAGCGACACTCAGTGCAAACGTGTCTTCGTTGTAACTATAAGCTTCCCCAATCCTCACTCACAACCTCCCGTTCTTAATCCTCACAACCTCAATTAATTTATCGCTATCACCTTATAATCCTGCTCCTCCACAGCCTTCTTAAGTACCTCATCATCAACTTCCTTTGCAAGTGTCACGACAGCCTCATTCTTCTCGTGGCTTACAACTGCCCCGCTTACACCGTCAACTGACTCTAATGCCTTCTTTACTCTTGCCTCACAGTGTCCACACATCATACCTTCAATATTCATTGTCTTTGTCATTTTATTATCCTCTTTTCTTTTATTATTAATATCCTGTGATGTAATATTATTCACAGGGCTATTATCAGTATTGTCTGTTGTCTTAACAATAAGACCCTTTCTGGCAGCTCTCTTTTTGTATACCTCATCTCTTGCTGTGTCATATATCTTTACAAGATTAAGCCTTAAAGCATTAGTCACAACACAGAAGCTCGAAAGGCTCATCGCCGCCGCACCAAACATAGGATTCATCTCCCAGCCAGTCAGATGTATCCACACACCTGCTGCAAGTGGAATTCCTATTATATTGTATATGAATGCCCAGAACAGGTTCTCGTGGATATTTCTTATCGTCCTGTGGCTGAGCCTGATAGCCGCCGCAACATCACTTAAGCAGTTCTTCATAATAACAACATCTGCTGCATCAATCGCCACGTCTGTTCCTGCACCAATCGCAATACCTATATCTGCTGATGTCAATGCTGGTGCATCATTAATTCCATCACCAACCATTATTACTTTGCCATACTTCTTAAGACGCTGTATTTCCTTTTCCTTACCGTCCGGAAGAACTCCTGCAATAACCTCATTAACACCTGCTATCTTTCCTATCGCATTGGCACTTCTTTCATTATCACCTGTTATCATTACAACATAAAGACCCATATCCTTTAATTCCTTTATGGCTTTAGGACTGTCCTCTTTTATTGTATCGGCAACAGCGATAATTCCTAAAATTCTTTATCTGTTGCAAAGAACATAGGTGTCTTTCCATCGCCTGAAAGCTCGTAGGATTTTTTTATATATTCTTGTGGTATTGTTGCCTTTTTGCTTATATAATCTGCATTACCGCCGTATAAGCTGATTTTATCAGAAATATCTGCACTGTCCGCCTCAAATGCTTTAATATACTGTGCACTGGCTTCAAGCCCATTTCCTGCAACTGCATTTGATACATCTATTGATATAATACCTGAATAATCATTCTGCTTTGCTGTATAATCGTAATTCACAACAGCTTTAGCAAGTGGATGCTCACTTCTTGCCTCTAACAGCTTCGCTATTGATATAAGCTTGTCGTCAGTAATTCCATCTGCACTTACAACATCAGTAACTACCGGTTCACCAGCTGTTATTGTACCTGTCTTATCAAGGGCAGCAATCTGCATTTTACCAGTCTGTTCAAGTGAAATGGCTGTCTTAAACATTATACCATTCTTAGCACCAACACCATTACCAACCATAATAGCAACTGGCGTTGCTAGTCCAAGTGCACAAGGACAGCTTATAACAAGCACCGATATTCCTCTTGCAAGTGCAAATCCAGCACTCTGTCCGGCTAACAGCCACACTATAATAGTAACTGCTGCGATTCCTATTACTACAGGCACAAATACTCCTGATACCTTATCTGCTATCTTTGCAATAGGTGCTTTAGTTGCCGCCGCATCACTTACCATCTGTATAATTTTTGATAAAGTTGTATCCTCACCTACTCTTGTTGCAACACATTTTATATAACCTGATGTGTTAAGAGTTGCCGCTGATACACTGTCACCGACATTTTTATCGACCGGGATACTCTCTCCTGTGAGGGCTGACTCATTAACCGCACTCATACCCTCTATAATCTCACCATCAACAGGAATATTCTCTCCTGGTTTTACAACAAATGTATCCCCTTTGTGAACCTGTTCTACCGGAACAACCTGTTCATTACCATCAATAACTACTGTCGCTGTTGTCGCCGCAAGCTTCATAAGGCTTTTAAGTGCATCTGTTGTCTTTCCTTTTGAATGGGCCTCAAGCATTTTACCTATTGTTATAAGTGTAAGAATCATTGCCGCTGACTCAAAATAGAATTCGTGCATATAATGCATTACACCATCCATATCCATACGCACCTGTGCATCAGTCATCGCAAATAAGGCATATGTGCTGTATACAAATGCTGCACCAGAGCCAAGTGCTACAAGCGTATCCATATTAGGTGAGCCGTGAAGCATACTTTTAAAACCACTTATAAAAAATCTCTGGTTAATAACCATAATTATTATTGTAAGAAGCATCTGTATAAGTCCCATAGCTATATGGTTATTCTCAAGTACACCTGGAAGCGGCCAGCCCCACATCATATGTCCCATACTGAAATACATAAGTATAAGCAGAAATACAAGCGATGCCACAAGTCTTTTGGCAAGCTTAGGTGTTGTTGTATCTTTAAGCGATTCCTCAAGTCCTGCTATTGTTTGATTGCCTTCACTTTTACTACCTGAACTTTCTGAACCTCTTATGCTTGCACCATATCCTGCATCGGTTACTGCCTTTATTATCTGCTCGTCTGCGGCTGCACCCTCAACGCCCATTGAATTAGTGAGCAGACTGACTGAACAGCTAGTTACACCAGGAACCTTGGATACAGCTTTCTCAACTCTTGCCTGACACGCGGCACAGGTCATCCCTGTAACATTGTATTGTTTCAAAATGTATCATCTCCTCCCTTAATCTGTTAAGCACATTAATTATATTGTCTTAATATCTACTACCTTAAAATCTAATCTTTCTATAGTTCTTCTTATTAAATCATCATCAACAGGCTTATCAAGCTGTATTGCAGCTGTCTTTTTTTTCTTTAAATTAACTTCACAGGCCGCTCCATCTATTCTGTTAATCTGATGTTCTATGCTGTTCTTGCAGTTATCGCAGTGCATACCCTCAATTGTTACAAGCTTAGTTGCAATTATGTCACCTGCAAGCACTTTCTTGTCCTCTTTCATTGTTCCACCGCTGCCACAGCAGCCGCCTTCTCCTTTGCCGTGCTTTATGCCGCTTTTTTACTGCAAATATTACTATAATAACTAATACTACAATTATTATCGCTGTTCCCATATATACCTCTTTTCTTACTTCATAAACTTCTGCATTGTCATAATAAGTTCATCAACTACCTCATCATCACCATTCTTTATGTCATCAACTACGCAGGTCTTAATATGATTAGAAAGTAATGCTTTATCAAATGCAGTAAGCGCCGCGTTAGCGGCAAGTGCCTGATTAAGAATATCTATACAGTAGGCATCATTCTCAACCATACCGTATATTCCTCTTATCTGCCCTCTATCCTTTTTAATCTGTTAAGAAGAAGCTTCTTCTCTGAATCACTTCTTTCTTTCATCTTGCTGCCACAACAGCATTGTTTATCTTCTGCCATTCAACCACTCCTTTCGCCTGCTATATTACTGTGTTAATATCATCATCTATAATATATACCCCCTGTGGGTATTTTGCAAGGATAATTTTTCTCATTTAAGGCATTTTAATTTTAAAATGAATTCTATCAGAATTCACTATTACACAAAAAATGTGTATCCGTCAGATAACTACCCAATTATAGCTGCCTGTAAGATACACACTTTACTTTTAATATTCTTTTTTCTGTTATTTTCCTGTACAAGGACTATTAAAGTCACAGTACAAAATTGCCTCTGCTATTCTGTTGTCCCTTTCCAGCCCGCGATATCACTGTCACTAAAAGCATAATCAAAGAGGCTTTATATATTTGCTCATAAGCTGCCTTCTTCTGCTCATAATCTTTTTCATCATATCAAAGCTGTTATCACGCCCATTCTTTTCCGGGTCTGGATATATAGGGTCTAATATGTGAAGAACATACTTAACTCTTTTAAATTCCTCTGTATCATCCTTATCCATATCTTTCATCTCAACAAAGCACGATATAATCGGAACATTAAACTTGGCTGCATAAAAGTATGCCCCCCTCTTTGGTGGACGAGGCTTTCTGTAATTAAACCACATTTCCTGCTCTGGATATATAAGAATATACTCTTTCTTATTAACAAGAAGGTTATTAAGTGTTCTATAAAAATGTCTTTCCATATAATCCTTATCTTTGCTGACTGGAATTTCATCTGCATATCTCATAAGAAAACCAAGAAAACCTTTCATTGCAAAGTTAGTATCCTGACTTACGATAAACATTCTGTATCTTCTTGCCTTCTTAATTCCATATCTTATAATCGTTGTATCAACAGGATTAAAATGATTACTTGTTATAATAGCTCCTGATTTAATATGTTTAATCTTCTCTGCACCTACAACCTTTGTATTAGCATTAACGCCAAAAGTTATAAAATCAACAATTCTTCTTGCAAGCCAGTTCCTGTAATGATATGGAATTTCATTACGCTGTTTTACATATTTGCCAAGAAGCTTTTTTTCTTCTTGTACTGTCAAGTTCCGGATCGCCGATTTCTACTTTGTCATTAAACCTTCCGTTATCTGCCGCATTTTTTAATATTAGCAACAACTTCCTTCTTGCTTCCACCTATTATCATAATCTTATCTTTTCTCCACTTTCAAGCACTTTTCTAAATGTTACTTCTGTATCTGCATTAGCTCCTGCTCTTCTGAAAAGATCAGCCATATGCTCTTTATCTTCTGCCTTCTGTTCATCTGAATAATTCTCTTGCTCTTAACAATGTCTTCAAAATAAACAGAACGTTTAGCATAATCCCAGAAATAATTCTCGTACTGAATTCCGTCATAACACCAAGGCTTATCAAATAAATTATAATGAATTATCTTAGGTGATGGATTCTCAGGCTTGTTTCTGTTAGGCATTGCATCCCAGCAAGATTCAAGATATTCTATCTTACCATAGCACATAGAATTAAGATAATCCTGATCTGGTGCAATACAGTCAAAATGATACTTATTAAGAAGATATAAGAAATGCTCTGCAAGCTTAGCCTCTCTTAAAGCCTTCATATTCATAAGAAGCATACCTGAATTAAAGTAATCACCAAGCTTTAAACCAAGAGATTCTGTCATATATCTTTGCAGTTCAGGAGCATCATTAACCGAACTATCTTTGCACACTCCTATAAGATTGCCGTGCATATCTGTATCATAAAGCTCTGATATATCGCCAGGAACAACTATATCACTGTCTATATATATAGCCTTATCATATTCCGGATACATATCTGGAATAAATATTCTGAAATATATTGTCATTGTGAAATAATCTGAACGAAGTCTGTTCTCAATTCTGTCTGTTATCATATCAAGGCTCTGCTTCATATACTTAAATTCCATCTCAAAATTAGGATGATCCTTAACCAGTTCAGCAAGATTATTTCTATTCTCCTCATTAAGCTCCTGGTAAACTACTATTATCTTGTAGTTTCTGTCCTTTGAAGCATTTTCAATAAGTGATATTAATGCAACATGCAGATATGGTGCATATGCATCATCAATTGTAAAAAAATATTGGTATTATCTCATTCTTGTTAATCATATTAATTCTCCATTCCAATTATCTTTATTATTTTAATTATTTTAATATTTTTATTTACATATTTTAATTTCATTAATCTGTACAAATACTCATAAATAATAATCATATTTCATAGCTGCCAAGCTCTGCCAAAGCATTTTTGTATTTATTAAACAATACCTCGTATTCTTCTCTTGGGATTTTCAGCACCCCAAATACTTCTTCTGTCTGCCCGGCTTCACTGTTTCTGTCCTGACATAAGGAAAGAACTTAAAATGTGTTGTAAAATGCTGGAATACTGTATCACTGTGAAGTCTTCTCTGGTCGTTATATTTTCTTTCACATATTTTCTTGTTAACCGATAGCTTGTTAAGTGCCGACTGGTCTGGCATAAACATCTGCTTTGAAGTACACATTTCACGGCATTTCTTTAAAAGTCCTGTCTTCTTTAACTGTACCATATTCATAAGAAGCACTCCCGAGTTAAGATAATCTCTTTTAAAGATGTTCTTTCTAAAAAACCAGCTTCCGTAATAATCAAGAACTCCAGCTATCTCTACATTTTCCATATTCTGATAATAAAATTCTGTAAAATCTTTTCTGCATATTATATCAGTATCAAGATACAACAGCCTGTCTGGAAGCTCTGCTATCTCATCTGCAAATAATCTTAACATACAGCATGGCGTAAATCTTGTCGACATATTGGCAAGAGGCACTTCTTTATTGAATAAACCGGACGTATCAATAAATTTAATACGAAGCCTGTTATCATATTTCTTCGATAATTCTGTATTACAATAGTCAGAAAGTCTGCCATCTATCGGCTCATAATGCTTATCATTAACAGACATATTAAGCGTTAATACATATACATCAAGGTCTTCTTTGGTGTGTTCCAATAATGATATAACCGCTATAAGAAGCCCATTCTGTATATTCTTATCTCCACAAAACAATATATTCATATCTGTAATCCTGCAATGCTATTACATAACATTCTTTCTTTCATATCTTATATATTCATAATCGCTAAGATGACTTCGCGACTTCATAACTTCATATACCCTATCGTGAAGCATCTTCTGGTTATCCTTTATTCCTGCACCTGTGTCTGGATAAAACGGTCCATCAATATACACATTGACCTTTGGTCTTTTTATAATGTTCTTAAGAAAATGTCTATGCGTATATGTTGTCGTCATCACATACACCGGTTTATTAAGCTCCGCTGGAAAACGGAATGACGTCTTCTCAAATGGTCTTATCTGTGTATAATACGGCCAGACGTGTGCCTCAGGATATATAATAACAGGATGACCCTGCTCAATGTGCTTCTTATACGCTTCTGTAAACTTCTTATACTGGCTTATGGAATCCGGAACAGGAAGTGCACCAAGCTCTGGAAGTATCTTACCTATAACGGGTATTCCATAATTGGCCTGGCTTACTATTACATATACTCTCTTTCCTACACACGCAAGTGCTGGTATTACAACATCTCCTACAGGCTGTGTGTGATTGGCATATACAAAATAGCCATCTTTCTTACACTTCTTTAAAAGCTTTCTATTCTTGTAGCTTATATTAAAAAATAACTTACAGCATATGTAACCTATAACTATTGCCAATACATATATAACCATTGAAGCCATTTTAAATAATAAGCTGTTATTTATCCATTCGTAATTAGTCTTTAACTTAAAACTCTGATTGTGGCTTTTAACAACATCATCTGTGTATGAACTATAATATATAGTTCTGTCAGCCTTCATAATATTATCATCTCCAATCACTATCTGCTTTATAGAATAAGATATAAAGCAAAAAGCTACAATTTGTTGTATTGTACCCCTCTGCAACCTGTTTGTCAACAAAATGTAGAGTTAATACTCCAAAATGTAGCTTTAATATCTTTCAATATAGTTCTAATTATTATATTGCATTCTCTTATCACTATGTGATATAGCTTTCATTACTATATAATATGATTTTAATACTGTAATGCACTCATTATATTATATACAATTAAACAGCTATTCAATTACACATTTTCTTCAATCCATTCATATAAATCGCTGAATATATCCTCACGGTCTGTTTCACTGTGAAGTTCGTGTCTGTCATCTTCATAAAGATAAAGTTCAACATTATCCACATATTTAGTATACATTTTAAATGCCTTCTTTACACCCTTACCATAATCTCCTACCGGGTCTTCAAGTCCTGATGCAAATAATACAGGAAGCTTATCCGGTGTCTTTGCTATATTCTTCTTATCAATATCATATTTAATAACATTTAAAAATCCTATATACGCATTGGCTTGAACTTATAAGAACACTTAGGGTCGCTTAGGTACTCATCAACTATCTTAGTATCCTTAGTAAGCCAGTCGTTAGCTGTCCTGTTGTCCTTAATTCTCTTATTATATGCACCGAACATAATCGTATTAAGGAGTTCACTTCTATATCTTTCTCCCCTTACAAGCTTCGCAATATGTGCAAGCTTAAGTCCGCTGTCAACAACTGCCTTAGGCTGGTTGCCTGTTCCTAAGAATATAACCCCGTCAAGCTCATCTCCATATATGCTGGCATATTTTCTTGACATATATGAACCCATACTATGACCGATAAGAACATATGGAAGGTCTGGATAATTCTTCTTCATTATAAGTGTAAGCCTGTATCTTTAATTAAAAAGTCTGCACCATGATTACCCCCTTGGCAAAATATCCCAGATCTTCATCACTATTAACTGAATCTCCGTGTCCTAAATGATCATTACCTGCAACTACAAAGCCTTTGCCTGTAAAGTATTCTGCCATCTCTTCAAACCTTTCAATATGGTCTATCATTCCGTGTGCAATCTGTATTACACCTACAGGCTTCTTATACACGTCACTGTCCGGATACCATATAACCGCGTGGATATTACATATTCCGCTAGAAGACTTAAACTGTTTATCTTCTCGTTCCTTTGGCATATTTAAAACCTCCTTTTATCTGATATTTTTATTTAATATTGCAATTTCATATACTGACTTATACTATCAATATTATTATCTGCTATTAATAATTACCAAAGTGCTGCTCATAATGATTAATCCCTGTGGCTTCTGTCAACATATTCCCTCTTAGTAACAAGGCTCTTATATGCTGGGCGGATAATCTTGTCAGTTGTAACAAGTTCTTCTATTCTGTGTGCACTCCAGCCAACAATTCTTGCTATTGCAAAAAGCGGTGTATAGAGTTCCTTTGGTATATCCAGCATATCGTATACAAATCCACTATAGAAATCAACATTAGGACTTACACCCTTGAATATCTTTTCTCTCTGGCAATAAGCATTGGTGCAATCCTCTCTATATTATTGTACAATGCCATATCCTCAGCTCTTCCCTTTGCATTAGCAAGCTGCTCAACAAATCCCTTGAACACTCTTTCTCTTGGGTCTGATAATGAATATACTGCGTGACCCATACCATATATAAGACCTTTCTTATCAAATGCTTCTTTATTAAGAATTTTATCAAGATAATGCTCTATTTCCTCTTCATCGTGATAATCCTTAATATGTGCCCTTATATCTTCCATCATATTCATAACCATAAGATTAGCACCACCATGCTTTCTTCCCTTAAGTGATGACATAGCTGCTGCAATTGCTGAGTATGTATCTGAACCTGAGGAAGTAACAACTCTTGTTGTAAATGATGAATTATTACCACCACCATGTTCCATATGAAGAAGCAGTGCAATATCAAGTACATGTGTTTCCAGTGGTGTATATTTCATATCTGGTCTTAACATTCTTAAAAAATTCTCAGCAAGTGATAATTCCTTATCTGGTCTGTGGATATACATACTATCATCTCTCTCATAATGATTGTATGCGTGGTAACCATATACAGCAAGCATTGGAAATGTACTTATAAGCTGTATGCTCTGTCTTAATACATTTTCTATGCTAAGATCATCTTTCCTGTCATCGTAAGATGCAAGTGTAAGAATACTTCTTGTCATTGAGTTCATAATATCAGCTGAAGGTGCTTTCATAATTACATCTCTTGTAAAGTTAGTCGGAAGCTCCATACAGTTAGCAATTATATGTCTGAATTCTTCAAGCTGTGTGGCATCTGGCAGTTCACCAAATAATAAAAGATATGCACTTTCCTCAAATATAAATCTCTTATCGCCAGCACCTTTTACAAGTTTAGTTACATCATAACCCCTATATAAAAGTTCTCCATCACAAGGTACTTTCTCTCCGTCTATTACATCAAATGCCCTTACACTTGATATATTAGTAAGTCCTGTAAGAACTCCTGTCCATTTTCATCTCTAAGACCCTTCTTAACTCCGTAATCTGTATATAAAGCCTTTGGAATGCTGTCATTATCAATGCACATATCAGCCTGTTTCTTTGAATAATCATTAATATTCTCCATAGTTTTGTTCCACCTTTCCATCATATGCCTTCCTTTCCTATCAAACTAACATAAACCTGTGCTACGTCCAGCACATATACAACTTTAGTTACTCAAGTTCACCATTAACATTGTCATTCATCTGTCTTATGACTCTTCTAAATACCTGCAACTCCTCTTCTGAAACCCCCTCCGTAAGTATCTGCCTGCACTGTTCATATGCAACATTAACTTTATCTATGACCTTATAAGAAGCCTCTGTCAGCGTAATTCTCATTACCCTGCGGTCATCTTCGTCTTCTTTCATATTAATAAGCCCCTTTTCTAATAAATGTTCCAACGACTTAGAAATATGCGACTTTGATAAATGTATTCTGTGTATAATCTCTTTAGCTGTGTCGATATTCTCTTTGGTGATGAATTCAAGAATATCCAGTTCAACTGGTCTTAATCCATATTCTTCCATAATAGGTTCAACCCTTTTAGCAAGAAGCTTTCTAAGCTGCAACCCTGATGTAATTAAATCATAGGCATCCATTGTTAACCTTCCTTAAAATATTATGCAGTATTTAGTTCGTTAGGAAACTATTTCAAGTATAAATGCTAAGCTTTAATCTGTCAATAAAATATATCAAAAGAAAATATAAATTTTAAAAATTTTAAAAAATTTAATAGAAGTATGAACATCTTTTTATATTTGTATGTTATAATCTGTCATATTTTGTCGATATATAATATAAAAGTAACATTTTGAAATAAGGTCCAAGGAGGGATTATTGCAGTAAATGGAGTTATTAGCAATTCAAAAGTGTACCCTGTCCAGACCATCAGTAATCTTAAAGGTATAGGACGCGATAATACAAGTGCTGAACATAAAAGCGGTGAAAAGCCTCATAGCCAGACAATGAATATGAAGATTGCTTTTGAAGCTTACAACAATGCACCTGCTGACTGCTATACTGTTACTTACAATAATAAGAGCCAGTTACAGTCATTTTATTATTGTCCTCACCACGAGTATACTTACTGATAGCGGACATACAAGAAAAGAGGCTGTCACATCAGGCATAATCCATACAATATATCTGTTAGTCATTACTTACAGTTTATATATTATATGAACAATATCTGATGTGACAGCCTCTTTCCTTTTTCTATTTGCTTTACTTTATTTTTATTGATTAAATTCATTTACTATTTAGTAACACAGCATTTTCTTAAGTTCTTCTCTTTCGTCTTCTTTTACTCTTATTATAATGGCTTTCCTGCCAGCACTTCCTTATAATCCTTATAATTATCCTCCAGCAGCTTAGGTGTATCAAGCCCATATGGACAATGAGCACTGCACGCTCCGCAATGTATGCAATCCTCTATCTTCTTCATCTTAGCCTGCACCTCCTTAGTAAGCTGAAGCTCTGATGGTGAACGTCTAAGAAGCAGTGACATTCTTGCACAATTGTTAATCTCTATATGTGCTGGACACGTTGGCATACAATATCCACATCCCCTGCAAAAGTTGCCAGCAAGCTCTTTCTTATCATTTTCAATTACCGCTTTAATCTCTTCATCAAGAACTGGAGGGTTATCTATGTAACTTATGAACTCATCTAATTCTGTTTCCCTCTGGACACCCCATATTGGAAGAACATTATCGTATTGTGCCTGATAAGCATATGCAACCTTGGAATTAGTTATCAGTCCTCCAGAAAGTGCTTTCATTGCTATAAATCCGATATTTTTCTCACGACAGACTTACAAGCTTATGCTCTTTTTCTGTTGCAAGATAGTTAAATGGAAACTGCAATGTTTCATAAAGTCCTGACTCAAGTGCCTCCATAGCAACATTAAGCCTGTGGTTAGTAATTCCTATATGTCTTATCTTTCCCTGTGCTTTTGCTTCAAGCATAGCTTCATAAAGTCCTGTTCCATCACCCGGCTTTGGACAGAATGATGGATTGTGGAACTGGTAAATATCAATATAATCTGTCTTTAAATTATTAAGGCTTGTTGCAAGGTCCTTCCAGAAATCCTCTGAATTCTGTGCCGCTGTCTTTGTTGCAATGTAAATATTATCTCTTACATCTGACAAAGCTTCACCAATCTTTTTCTTCGCTGTCTGTATAAAATCTTGCTGTATCATAAAAATCTATCCCCGCCTCATATGCCTTTCTTAACAAATGGGCAGATGCCTCGCTGCTAATTCTCTGGATTGGCAGTGCGCCAAATCCATTTTTATTAACTGTTATTCCTGTACTTCCTAATGTAACCTTAACCATAATATTCCTCTTTTCTATGTATTATTTTATTATTCCTGCCCAGCCTTAACTAACAGATTGTCCTGTATAATTACTTTATCGCCGACATCTATACCCTTATCATAAAGATACATATCTGCCGCTTCTATATATAGAAGATTTCCCTTCTCATCTATAAGTGTAACCTTATCAATAACCTGCTGTCCATCCATAAGACCCTCACAGCCAAAATCCGGTTCTTCAATATCCTTAACTGTATATATCATCTGTATCCTTCCCTGCTATTTACACTTTTATATATTATATTTATTATGAATATTCAACCTTGAAAGTCTGTTAAAATCCTGCTAATATAATTTAATTATAAATCCAATAGTAGTATTATAGCAATATAAATAACACAATTAAAGACAAAGTATCAACAAAAAGCTGTTAGAATTATCGGCAAGGCACCAGATAAGAAATACATATTTGTAACAGGTTTTATACCTAAAAATGCTTAATATCTTGAAATATATATGCTATACTCTATTCATAAATCAACGCGTATATTTAACACGTTTAGATATATCACGATTTAAGAAAGGAATTACATCTATGTTTAAAATTGATGAAAGACTCCCTAAAGAATCTGCTAAAGATTATGTTGTAAGACAACTTGTATATAACATTGTCCACATCAATCTTACACCGGGACAGCAGCTTGACTCTGACGAGATAAGCGAACTTCTTAATGTCAGCAAGAACCCTATACGTGAGGCAGAGCTTGAACTTTCACAGACACGTCTTATTGAAATCAAGCCTAAGATTGGTGCTTATGTATCATTGATTGATGCCAATATTGTCGAGGAAGTAAGGGAATTAAGAAGCGTGCTGGAAGCTGAGCTTGCAGCTCTTGCCTGTACTACTCTTAACAAAGAGCAGATTAATATGCTCTGGGAAAATGTCGCTTTATGGCAGATGTATATGAAACGTAATGACGAAGAAAAGATATTCCAGCTTGATAAAGAATTCCACAAATCATTATATAAAATGTGCAATAAGAATTACTGGTATGAATTAGTGAATAATATCTCACCACATTTTGACAGAACTACTATTCTTAGTTTCAGATGTATATCTGTTGGCATATTTTATCAGACCATGAGGAACTTGTGGCTGCCATTGAGAACAGGGAGACTGATAAAGCCCGTGAAATATCTAAACGTCACTTAAACAGATATACTGAGAATATTAATTCTATAAAAGATAATTATGCTGAGTACTTTAAAGAATAATTAATGACTGCTACTTATCAGCGTAAAAATATATTTTAACCCTTAAGATTAGTGCCTGTGCACATATGACATAAAATTGTTATCACAAAAAAACGTGCACAGCCACAAACTTTATATGTGCAAAAATATGCACAGAAATGGAGATTATTATGGCTCACTTAACTATTAATTACAAATCTTCTGCCCTCAATATGCCTATTATGCTTGATGTCCTTATACCTCAGGGAAGAGGGAATTATAAAGTCCTGTATCTTTTGCATGGTGCAGGCGGTGACCACTCAAGCTGGGTACTTAACACCCGTATTGCAGATTATGTAAATACTACTGATATTGCTGTAGTTATGCCATCTGGCAATAACCGTTTCTATATCAATAATATTCACGGCAAGGACTATTATACTTATGCTGTAAAGGAACTTATAACACAGTGTGAACAGTGGTTTAACATAAGCCGCGACCCTAAAGACCGCTATATTGCCGGTATGTCAATGGGCGGATATGGTGCATTTTATGCAGCACTTAATAATCCTTCTATGTATAACACCGCATTTTCATATTCAGGTCTTCTTAATATACTTGAACGCTACGATAATCCTCAGGGAATTGATATGTTCCCTGTATTCGGAAGCCGTGATGACCTTATCAATAACAAGCTGGATTTATACAGCCTTATTGACGCCTATGCTAAGGAGAACGAAAAGCTTAAGGCTTCTGACACTCAATATAACGATACCAAATTTGTAATAACCTGCGGATTGCAGGACCCAAGAATACATATGAGCTGTGAATTTAATAATGCTCTTTCAGCCGCCGGAATTAACACGTCTTATTACGAAACAGATGGTGGTCACAACTGGGAATACTGGGACAGATGTATTAAAAATACAATTGATTATATATACAATGCAAAAAGGTGCAGAATGGAGGTCATTATGTCGGTAATTAATATTAACTTATTCTCTATGATGTTAAGGAGAACTATTGATGTAACTGTCGTTCTTCCTGATAAGATTAACGATGATGAAAAGCTTCCCTGCGTATGGCTTTACCACGGCGGAAGTGGTGACCATACGGAATGGCTCTATCACACTTCTTTGGTGGATACTGTTAACGAACGCCATTTTGCGGCTGTTCTGCCAGAAGTATTTGAATCCTGCTTTGTCAATATGAATATAGGCGACAGGTACGAAAGCTTTGTTGCCAAAGAACTGCCATCTACTATACATAATATGTTTGCGTGTATCTCTGATGACAGAAAATATAATTATGTGTCTGGATTTTCCAACGGAGGCTATGGCTGTTTACATTCAGCCCTCAAATATCCTTCAACTTTCTCAAAGGTTGGTGCTTTTTCTGCTGGTGATAAAGCCGATTCTGTATTTGTTAATGATAACAGTACTAAAGCCAAAAACCGCATATTATTATTCGGTGACAAAGATATCCACAATACAGATTACTGCCTTACATATCTTGCGGATAAGCTTATAGCTGATAATAAGAAGGCACTTGCCCCTGATATATATCACGCCTGTGGAAGTCTCGATCCCTGGCTTGACATGAACCATATTGTAAGAGATTATTTCCTTGAACATAATGATTTCTACAATTACACCTATGATGAACTTGAAGGACTTGGACACGAATGGAAATTCTGGGATATCGAATTACAGAAATTCCTTGATTACGCAGGACTTCCTGTAGTTAAATAAATATAATTATATTCATACAACACTGTATATATCCGGCAATAATTTGTAATACATTTATTATAATAATCGACAAGGCGTTTTATAGCTGTCACTTACACAGTACTATAAAACGCCTTTTTATTCAACAGGGTTGTCGCAACCCTATTTATATTAATTCAATACAATTCCCTTATTAAGTTACCCCAATATTATATTTCAAAATGCTTCTGAAGTTTTTCTGATACTTCTGAAATATTCTCAATATCACTAAGAATATTACCAATCGAATTATTCTGTGCAACAATAGTCTGTGATATATCTTCGATTGTTGCTGAATTCTCCTCTGATGTTGCAACCAAAGTCTGCATTTCTTCCTGTATAGTTCCAAAGCTCTGCTTTATATTATCAGTAATGCTATACTCTTCTTTGACAATATCACTTGCCTGCTCTGTGGCATTATTAATATTCTTAAAGTATTCAAGAAGTCCATCAATAGTATCAACACTCTCCGCCGCCGCATTGGTACCTTGTGTAATCTCATCATCAACCTGTCTGGTAGTATCAGTAAGCCACTTTAGTATATTCTGTATATTTCCAGCGGACTTTGCACTCTCTTCTGATAATGCACGGATTTCATCCGCAACAACAGCAAAACCTTTTCCGTGTTCACCTGCTCTTGCCGCTTCAATAGACGCATTGAGTGATAACAGATTAGTCTGTGCCGCAATTGAATTAATCTCACCAAGAATGTCTGTAATCTTCTTCATCTGTGTAAGAAGCTCACTTGTAGTCTTATGTGCTGCTCCTACTGTACTCTTAACAGAAGCAATCGTACTCTTAGCTTCTTCAACAGCCTCATTACCTTTTTCTACAGCTTCTTTAACATTGTTAAAGCCATTATCAAGCTGTCCAGCCAGTTCATAATTATTTCCAACTTCCTCTGTTGCCGCATTAACCTTTTCCATAACATTTACTGTTGACTTTGCAGCTTCTTCAACTATCTGCTGCATCTGTCTTGCCGCCTGATTAACATTACTGCTTCCGTCTGCCAGTTCATTAACTGCGATCTTGCTTGTGTTAATCGTAGCACTAAGGTCATCTGCTATGTCATTAGCCAGCTTTGCATTCTGCTGTACAATATAAAGTGCTTCTTCCGTACTTTTTACAACTGAAGCACCTCTCTTAGTTGCAAAATAAAGTATCAACGCAGTTATTCCAAACAATAGAATTCTTGATACAACTCCTGCAACAGTATATTCAATACCTGCTATAGTCTGTGGACTAACAATACCGAATATAACCGAAATAATTGTAAATGGAACTGCAAACGAAATTATTACTTTCTCAATAAAATATGTTGCAGTCATTGCAAGTAATACGAAATTTGCTATGTAAGGTATAGAATTTCCTCCTGATACCCACGAATAGAACAAAGTTCCTATTGCTGGTGGCAGTGCTAATATTAATGCTTTTCTGGAATCTGATATTGGGAGGAAATACCCGATGGTTGAAATAATTCCTGACACAATAACTATCATACTTCCTTTAAGTGCCATTGCTGTCATCCCATATCCGAATACAGATACAAGACTTAATGCCACTACCGAACACCATATGATAATAAGATTCTGTTGGTGTAACTTTTTCATCATAAGATCATCTACCTTTCTTTATCTCTAGGTGCATATTTCACAATCAAAATATCAATACTTTAAATTGTATATAATAATCTTTTCTTTCAGCCTCTGGCATATCAGAAATGGTGGAATATCTTCCATCATCATCTATAGTGTTTAATTTCAATATATTTTTAGAGTATATTATCACACTATTTATATCTCCTGAATGGTTATCTGCCTCAATTGGCGTATTCCCTTTGATACATACTACTTCTTGAATAATTTTATTATTTTTTCCAACAAACTGAACTTTCACGCCATTGTCATCCGACATTCTGTCAACTTCAACTTGTAATCTGATAATATCCTTATTCTGCGGAAAATATTCTATTATTGCTCTTGCACACGCATCGCGGTCAATAATCTCATATTTATCATCATAATCGGTGAATTTATCCCTGTCTGAATATGGTTTTGGATTATGTTCATAGTTAATATCACACCATAAAGGTTTCATTATTGAATATTTATTATCTTTTGTCAGCTTGCTTATCCATATATCTTCCTTATTACAGCTATAGGTTATCCACACATTTTTATCAAAATTTCCATTATATGAACATATTCCACGCATATATTGTGCACCAAGATTCTTAATATTACCCTGATATTTATAAGGAGGTATCTCTGGAATAAGTGCTTTCATATTATAATATTCCCTGCCGTCGTTACTTTCCATAACTGCTAAAGGCCATCTGTGAGAACCATCCGTTGTTGGATTATAACATATAATATAATTTCCATCAGGTGTCTTTTTGTCCCCATACTTTAGCAGTATTAGTTATAAGAGAGGGTATTTTCTCATCTATAAGAACATTCCCCTCTTTATCAAACAGATACCCCTCACCTTTCTTGCAAAGCCCTACTATATTGCCATAGGCATCTTCATAAAGGGAAACAGCCCTGCCGTGTGTCTTATATGATTTATCATACATCTCCTCCTCATACCACTGCTCAAGTATAAGCTTCTTAGAGAGCAGCTCATCACAGGCTTTAACGAATTCTTTATCCGAAGAATGAACATAATATGGAATATCAAGCTGTTCATTACTGCCCTCTGGTGAATAAAATATTGTGTTGTCCCCATTAAATCCACCAGCCTCATTATATTTAATAATATACATATCTGACAATGTGTAATCTTTATACACTTCTCTTACAAGACGTGCTGCACCATAACCATTATTAGGGGCTCTGTGGCTGTCTGGTGAGAAGCCATAAAATGTTGTTGCAATAAGCTTTCCATTGGAAGCCTTATAAAAACACATTCTAAAAATGCACTATTGCCGGTGCTTTCTTAGGAAGAAGTTCTTTATCAGGTCCTGTATATCCATCTGTGTCCGCTAACATATATGGAAAAAGTACCTTTTCCTTATCCCATACACAGCCGTCTTTAGATGTTGTATACACGATTTCATCAGGTGCACCGTGCTCATCACGCTTACCGCTTATATATGAAAGCACAAGCCTGTTATTAAAAGCAGTAAGCATAGGTGCGTGGTTATATGTATAATCTCCATCCGTGCGGCAGCTCCTCCTTATCTGATATGTATACACACCAGCCTTATGTTCCAATCCGCCATCTTGTCGTGTCATATCAATCTCAGGCACATCATTACAATTAATTACATGTTTATCATCCATAGTCTTCTCCTTTCTTAGCACATTTTATTACTTCCCTTAATGTTACCTCACCCATTAAAATACTCTTTTACAAGCTTAATTACAACGACTGACAACAAAAATACGGCAATAAGATTAAGTATAGTCATAAGTCCATTAAATGTCTCTGCTATGCTCCACATATGTCCAAGATTAACAGCCATTCCAACTATTGCAGCATATATATAAAGAAACATAAATGGGTTATATGCAGACTTAAGTCCACATATAACCCATTATATATAACCTTATTGCATAACAATATAATTCTTAATTATGTTATCTGGCATTTTGCTATTTATGATAACTTCGTTCCACAATTAGAGCAGAACTTAGCACCATTCGCAGGTGTCCCACAATTAGGACAGAACTTGTATGTACCCGCTGATTCTAAACTACTATTCATATCAACATTCTTCATCATCTGCTGTCCAATTGCCATACCCATCTGTACGCTCATCATATCACCAGCAATGTTATTGCCACCCTTGCCGATATTATCTGCCATAGCCACCTGGCTGTACTTTCCCATATCTGCTACCATAGACTGTGAAGCTGCCTTATTCTGCATCTTCTGTATCTCTTCTGGATAAGAGAAGCTTGCTATATTAAAATCTGTAATCTCAATTCCAAGCTTGCTCATCTGCATATCAAGGTCGTCTTTAATTCCTGATGAAATATCAAAAGCATTAGCCTGAAGGTTGAACATATCCTTGCCTTCCTTAGTTATCCACTTCATAAGAAGCTGATCTAACACTGCTACAACTCTTTCCTTAACATCATTAACAACATACATCTGCTTAACGCCTGCAACTTTATCAATCAAGCATACATAATCAGTTACCTTAAATGCAAAATTACCAAATGCTCTTATTGGCATACCTCCTGGAAGGTTAGCTGCTGGAATAGCTATAGGATGCTAAGTTCCCCAGTTGACATTAAATTCCTTAGTATTAACAAAGAGAACTTCCGCTCTCATACCACTGTTAAAACCGAATTTAAAGCCTTTAAGTGTTGAAAGAAATGGAATAATCTGTGATTCTATATCGAATTCACCTTCATCCTTAAATATTCCTTCTATCTTGCCATTGTAAAGAAATATTGCATCCTGTCCGGGACGGATTATAAGACGGCTGCCTTTCTTAATCTCTTTATTAGTCCACTTCCAGAATATACAATCGTCCTTGTATTCTCATACTTAGCTGCAAGATTATCAATATTAGAATCCTCTGCTGATGCATTAAGTTCAGCCATAGCGTTAGCTTCATCAAGCATCTTGTTAGCCTTAGCTTCCATCTTATTGAAATGCATCCATACTATTGTTGCACCACTGTTAACACTTGAACCAACCTTGTTAATTCTTTCCTGTGCCTTAGCTGCCTTTAACCTGTAGCCTTAATAGCAGTTCTTCTTGCTTCAAGTGAAGATATCCTTAACAAGCTTATCATGCATCTGACGCATCTTAGCTGCATTGTCTGCTGCCAATATTATATGTCTGCTGTAATGTAGCCTGCTTAGAAACTAACTGCTGCTTCTTCTCAAGGAATGTTCTTGCATCTGCCTCGTTGCCAGCCTTTAAGTGCTTTCTCTGCATATGCCTGCATCTTGTTAATCTGCTCTGTGCACTCATCAAGTTCTCTCTTTTACATCTTGTCTCCTCAGCCATAACTGAAGCTGTCTCTGCCTTAACCTTTCCAAGGTCGCTCTCAAGATTTCTCATATACTGGTCAATCATCTTCTCTGGATCTTCACACTTATCAAGAAGTGTATTAATATTAGCGCTCATAATGTCCTTAAATCTTGTTAAAATACCCATAAAATCCTCCCATATATCAAATCAATATTATATGATTCCTTATATTTAGAACCAATAAGGTAATTATACTATATAGATAATTAAAAGTCACGTTAATTTATCAATACTTGTCAGAAATCTTTATAAAATATTATCAATTTTTCGTTCTTTTCTTAACTTCCTTCTTGTCTTCTTTGACATTTCCCTTACCTCTATTATATTTTTCTTCATATATACATCAAAGCTTAAAAAAGTCCCACAAGGCTGAATAACTGAAGAAAATCCTTATCCTCCTCATTTTCCACATCTAAGAATGCTTCCTTTGCAACCTGCGTTCTTTCAACAACATCTTTAGAAAGGCTTGCTATCTGTGCCTTTTCCATATTGTATATTTCACTATATATATATTCCAGATCTGGAAGTTTCTTCTTTATTAAAGAATTTGTCTGTCAATGGATTTAAAAGCTTCTGAATATCACTTATAGATAGAATATTCTTAAGATAATATATAAAAGTAAGAACATATATATGCTCTTTAGAATATTTTTTCTTTACCGGCGGTGGAAGCAGGTCATTCTTAGTATAATTGTTAATCATAGTCTTAGTAAGAATTTTATCATCCTCATACCTTTTGACATCTGATAAATGTTCGTCCATAAATGTTGTGACCTGATCCATATATAAATCTATATTAGGCACATCTCCCGGTTTAATATAATTAAGCTTCGCAAGTCTTTGTAATAAAGAATTAACGAATTCCTGATTATCTTTGTTCATAATACTCCACTCCTAACCAATAATAACTTAGACAGCCACATACTTCCTATGATATATCACAACCCGTCTGTAATTATCTAAATATAAAATATATCAAGTACAAAATGATGTCTCTGTATACAAAAACATCACTTTACATTTTTAATACTTGTATCATATTATATAGTATTAAAAACCATATATCAAGAGGGAGATTATCCATCTTATAGTAATAACTTATTCCTGGAATCATAATTTATAATAATAATCTTATCAGCATCTTTACTGCTTATCTGATAATATACCAAGTCTTTCAAATACCCTGTCATATCCATCATTGCCATAATTAAGCGAACGGTTGACCCTGCTTATTGTAGCTGTTGAAGCACCTGTCTTTTCCGCTATCTCAAGATATGTCTTCTGTTCTCTTAACATTTTGGCTACCTCAAATCTCTGAGCTAAAGATAAAAGTTCATTAATTGTGCATACATCCTCAAAAAAAATCATAGCACTCTTTAACATCATTAAGACTTAATATAGCCTCAAATAATTGCTCAACTTCTTTTGATTTTAACTTATCGTTCATATTAACCCTCAACTTTTGCTAATCTGCATTTATAATATATTGTACAGTTTAACACAGTAAAGTCCTACAGTAAATACATTTTATTAATTTTACTGTCTTTTTTCCTATATATGACTCATATAATTCTGTATTACTGTTCACAATCAGCTCCTTCGGGAAACCTACTTCCTCAATCACCTTATAAGCCCTGTCAAAATCACATATTGACTCTTTAATATGGGCATCACTTCCAATAGATATACATACGCCGGCTTCTTTGCAAAGCTTAAGCATTGTAACATCATTATCATATGCTCCCTGTCTTGGTCCTGTAGGTGATAATGATGTATTGTTAAGTTCTAATAAGACGTGCTTTTCCCCGCTGCCCTCATCAGGGTGTCCTATAATATTGACATATGGATTATCCATAGCTTTAATTAAAGCATTTAGTATTCTGTTCAATGCTTCCTGGCTTAATACACGGAATGTGAAGGCTTGCTATAACTACATCACAGCCCTTAAGTCCATATTCTTTAAGTCTATTGTTGCCGTCATAATCCATAATATTAGCTTCACAACCCATATATATCCTGACACCACATTTCTCTCTTGGAATTATCTTCATATTAGAAAAATATAAAAGTGCACCTGCAACAAAACCTTCAATAAGTGTCTCTGCGTTAAATATTCTTGAAATATCCTTCTTTGATGCTCCTATACTTCTAAGTATGCCAATTTCCTTAGTTCTTTCAAGAACTGAAATGTAAGTGATAATTCCTATCATTATTGAAGATACGATAAGTGATATTCCAACAAATGCTATTAATACATAAGAGATTGCATTAATTATAATTGTTACTGATGACATTATTATTCCTACATAGTCTGTGTAGTTGATAACATTTTCATCCTTGCCATCTTTCTGCTGGCTTGTATTATAATCTGATATTATGTTCTGAATATGCTCCTTAGAGTCAAAATCTGATGGATATATATTAATTCCTGACGGATCGTCCAAATCAGTTATTCCAAGCTTGCTTTTATTAGTTTCCAGTGTCGCATCAGTTGTCTGTGCCTTAACTGACTGCGAGAACATATCAAGTATCTGCTCATCTGTCATAGTCGATAAGAACATTCTTGTCTGTGCCTGCTCATCTGATGGAAGACTCTCAAGATATGCCTGCACATCATCCATTGTTATAGGTGTATCTTTATTATTATCAAATGGAACACCTGTGAATATATCTGTATCCTCATCTGCAAGCTGTGCCTTAGCTATAGCACTGTCATTAACACCATTGATAATATATTCTGTAAGTTCCTTTGTATAACCAATTCCACGGCTTAAAGATGTACTTACTGCTTCTTCTGAAGGTTTAATAATTCCTGCAATCTTTATATCTGTTCCGTTGTTGACAACATTTTTCATAAATATATCATTATCAGACTTATCTTCCCAGATTTCCTTACTTTCATTATACGAATATACATCAGTTGGAAGTATAAGCTTAAATGTTGTATTTAATATCTCGTCAAATGTGTAAGTTGTTTCATCATTATCAAGAGTATAGTTCTTTCCTGACATCATAGCCTTAATCATCTCTGTAATCTCGTCAGGGTCTTTAAGTCCTATTGAATACAAAGTATAATCATCAATTTCATTGTTCTCATTAACAACAAGCACAACCTCGTTATAGCTTTCCGGCCAGTGTCCGGCAAGTACAGTATACTGCGACTCAAGTATCTCTTTATTATCAAATAACTGTGACCATACGCTTGAATTAGAGTACATGCTCATTCCACTCATACTGCTCTGTGAAGAACCGCCATACATCGCATCAAACATTGTATTAGGGTTAAGCTGTGTTACCTTATCAGATGTATCTGACTTATATATATTAACTGGAATATCATAAGTATATTCTATGGCACTCGCATAATCCTTTATATCGCTTCCACCATTCTCTATATAATGCTTGAATTCCTTAAGGTTGTTGCTCTGAACCTCTGCAACCATAGTATTCATCATATCAGACATTATATTGTTGCTATATATTTTATCCATATCCTCGTGTGTTTCACCACTGCCGCCATTATCTGTCATACTTGAAACCATACTACTTATATCTACAGTTTCTGACTGTAACTGGATTGGATAACTTGATAATGTATCCCTCTGCACCCAGTCAATATATAACTGGATACCATTTGATATTGATAAAATGAGTGCTATACCGATAATTCCTATGCTTCCTGCAAAGGCTGTAAGAATTGTTCTTGTCTTTTTCGTCATCAGATTGTTAAAACTTAAAGATAATGCTGTAAAAAATGACATTGAGGTCTTTGGCTTTTTTCTTTCTTTGAGTCTTTGAGACAGATATACTTGTTCCCTGACCTGACACGCCTGAATTATATGCTGAACCATTGGCTGTTGCTGTGCCTGACTTATCTGTTCCCTCTGCTATGTCTTTTTTAAGCTGTTCCTCTGTATATGGATCTGAGTCATCAACAATAGTTCCGTCAAGAAGCCTTACAATTCTTGTTGAATATTTCATAGCAAGTTCCGGGTTATGCGTAACCATAATTATAAGCCTGTCTTTGGAAATCTCCTTAAGAAGCTCCATAATCTGTACACTTGTCTCTGTATCAAGTGCACCTGTCGGTTCATCTGCAAGAAGAATATCAGGATTATTGACAAGTGCTCTCGCTATGGCTACTCTCTGCATTTGTCCACCTGACATCTGGTTAGGCTTCTTATGAATCTGTTCACCAAGTCCTACCTTCTCAAGTGCCTCAACTGCTCTTTTCCTTCTCTCTGCCTTTGATACACCTGATAATGTAAGTGCAAGCTCTACATTAGATAAGAACAGTCTGGTGCGGAATCAGATTGTAGCTCTGGAACACAAAACCAATAGAATTATTTCTGTACGCATCCCAATCCCTGTCCTTATAATCTTTAGTAGACACACCATTAATTCTTAAATCACCACTTGTATACTTATCAAGTCCTCCGATAATATTAAGCATAGTTGTCTTACCACAGCCCGACTGACCGAGTATTGATACAAATTCGCAGTCCCTGAACCTTAAGTTAATGCCCTTTAAAGCTGCAACCTTTGTATCACCGGTTTCATAATCTTTCTTAATATTAATTAATTCAAGCATATAATTCCTCTTTCTTTCTATAATTTAGTATACCACGATAAAACTCTCATCATCTCATTACCATTAATTTGATATGCTAATTAATAATAACACCCGTTGTGGCTGCTTGCAATTTATGTGGACACATTTTATACTATATTAAGATTTTGGTGTTATAGCTAAAAATATTAATAATACGATATCAGGTATAAAATGTCTGACAGTTGTTCTTGCCTGCACGATAAGACTTTTGACTTTCAGCCACTCCTGACATCAAATTTATAGAATCAGAAAGGATATAACTTGCAGTTGAAACATTTTAATGCAGTAACTAAATACATAGCGTTGGCACTCATTGTCTGCCTGACTTTCATATCCGTTACATCACCTGTATATTCACTTGCTGATACCAAGACAGAATATGATGATAATAACAAAGAACTTGAACGCTTAAGAAATGAGCAGTCGCAGCTCTCAAGTGAACTTAACGACCTTAATTCAGAGCTTGATAATGCTGGTGAAAAGCTGAACTCTATTAATGACAGAATTGCTGATACACAGGAACAGATTGACAGCCTTAATGAAGACATAAGCAATATGGAGATTGAGAAACAACACCAGTTCGATACTATGAAGCTTCGTATACAATATATGTACGAGAACAGCGACTATAGTTTTCTTGATGTATTGCTTTCTTCTTCAAGTATGGCTGATTTATTGCAAAGAAACGAATATGTTTCTCGCATTTCCCAATATGACCGCAAAATGCTTGAAGAATTAAGTTCTCTTATTGCTGTGCTTAACCAGAACCAGCTAAGTCTACAGACTAATATGACAGAACTTGTGTCTTTAAAAGAGCAGTCAATAGCTGAGTCTAATAATATTAAAAGGCTTATAGCTTCAAAGCAGTCAAAAATAGATACTAACTCTGAAAATATTGCCAAAGCTGAAGCCCTTGCATTAGAATACGAGGAACGTATCCGTCAGGAAGAAATCCAAAGACAGCTTGAAGAAATCAAAAAATGACCCCATCAGTTGATGAAGTCATTAATAATACACCTATAGCATATGATACAAGCGACCTTGCAATGGTATCCGCTATGATAGAATGTGAAGCTGCCAACCAGCCTTATGAGGGCAAGCTTGCCGTTGGAAGCGTTATCGTAAATCGTGTAAACAGTCCTAAATTTGGCAACACAATCCAATCCGTACTCTACGCCCCTTCCCAGTTCAGCCCTGTCGCAAGTGGACGTTTCGCAATTGTCCTTGCCAGAGGCGCTAACGCTGAATGTACCAGAGCCGCTAATGAGGTTCTTAATGGTCATATAACAATCGCCGCTCTGTACTTTCACGTCTACGACAGCATTGTCGATAAAGGCGGCACAATAATAGGCGACCATGTCTTCTATTAGCTAACCATCTCCTGCCAAAAAAGGCACCCCTGTAAGGTGTCAGGCTGCATTAAATCAACATAAGCTTGTCTTTGCTGCTTATGTTGATTTAATCTAATTGTCTGTCCTGTCTAGCCTATCCACTCACCAAACTTATTAAGCCCTTCCGAACTCCCCGAAAGATACAATATATCCCCATTTCTAAACACATACTCTGGATTTACAACCTGCATAACTTCCCCATTATTCTCAATTGCAATTATATTAACATTAAATTTCTTACGCATATTAATATCCACAACTGTTTTCCCCTCAAGCCTGTCAGGAAGCATAACCTTAGATATATTAATTTTCTCACTAAGCTGAATGACATCTATAACCTGCGAAGCTATAAGACGGTTAGCAAGTCTTTCTGCCATATCCTTCTCAGGATATACAACTTCTGCCCCAAGCTTAGCCAATATTTCTCCGTGTTCAAGACCTCTTGCTTTCGCTATAACCTTTTTTATTCCCATACTGACAAGATTAAGCGTTGTAAGAATTGACGTATCAATATGTTCACCTATACACACAACTGCAACATCACAATTCTGTATTCCTGTTGCGCTAAGGCTTTTCTTGTCAAGTGTCTGCACGACATAGGCATTTTCCGTATAATCGCGCATTTCTCTTACCTTTTCCTCATCTTTGTCTATAACCATAAATTCAGCACCGCTGTTAGCAAGCGATAATGCAAGCGACTCGCCAAATCTTCCTAAACCTATAATTCCATAAGTAGTATTTTTATTTGATATTCTAGTTTTAAACATAATTACCTCCGAATTCACGTATTATTGTTGGGTGTGTATTGATGATTGGGTGTTGGCTAACGGACGTTGTGAGTGCGGACTATATTACCGCTGGGCACGCTTTCGCTACTTGAAACCGCAACGGACACCAAGCCAGCACATCAATACTCTCTCCACATACATTCACACACCATATTTTATATATATATCATAATGCACAAACAATAACATATATCATATCTTTTATATAATAAGTTATAAGCCCTAACATATATATTATATCTTCTATATAATTAAATTAAAAACCATAACATATATATCGTATCTTATATACCATAACTTAATGCCATAACAAAAACGACACCATCACCAAAAAATCCACACTCAAAACCACACCCGAATTCTTCACACTCCGTTCTGGCGCTGATAATTGTTAAACATATGGCAATCGCAACCCAGCTGGGCGGCTGGTAGAAGCATAAGAAGACGATGGGGAGCCGCCGGCACTTAAGCGCTGTCTTTTAGCGCTTTAGTACCGCTGCGAGCGACACTCAGTGCAAACGTGTCTTCGTTGCTTCTACCAGCCGCCCAGCGTCCGTTGCCCCATATATTTCACAATCATCACCCTATAGTTATATTACCCTCCGGATAATTAATCCTCTCTCCCTTAGAGAAATGCCACAATGTAGCAATCGTAAGCGGTCCAAGTCTTCCTATGTACATAATAACAATAGATAACAGCTTTCCTGCAATTCCTATCTGTTGTGTAATTCCTGTTGAAAGCCCTGCCGTTCCAAATGCACTTGCGACCTCAAATAATATATCAATAAAATCAATATCCGGCTCAAATATTCCCATAAGATAAGCTCCCACGGTCACAACACACATAGCAAGTATCATAATAACCGAAGCCTTTCTGAACGCTTCCTTAGGTACTGCATAATGAAATGCTTTCTCCGACTTATTAGTTGCTGCCGACTTAACACCCTGTATGAGGACAAAAAATGTGCTTGTCTTTATTCCACCTCCTGTAGATCCCGGCGAAGCTCCTATAATCATAAGTATTATAATCACAAGTAGTCCCGATTTTGAAAATGTCCCAAGTGAATATGTTGCAAATCCAGCCGTTCTGGCTGATACACTCATAAAGAATGCTCCCATCCACGAGATATTTTCTGTAATCTTAGAAGCAGAGCACCAGCGATAATAAGCACAATACTCACTGATATTACAATCCTTGTGTGCATTGAGAATTTCTTCCACTTAAATCTCTTTTCCCACAATTCACATATTACAAAAAAGCCAATACCTCCAAAAAATACAAGCGTACAGGTTATAATATTAAGTGCTATATTACCACTGTAATTAATAAGGTTCTGGTTATTTCCAAGAATATCAAAACCAGAATTATTAAACGCCGCTACCGAATGAAACACGCTTATTCCCAATGCCCTAAAAAATGGATAATCTCTTATAAACACCAGAAAACCTGCTATTGCACCAGCCCCCTCAAATATAAGCGTAACAATAAATATCTTATGTATAAGCCTTACAAGCCCCTTTGCCGTATCCATATTCAGTGCTTCCTTTAAAAAGTACGTCCTTTTATATCTACCTTTTTACCCATAACAAGTATTATTCCGGCACCCATAGTTGTCACACCAAGACCACCTATCTGAATAAGTGCCCCTAGTATAAATTGCCCCACAGGTGTAAATGTGTCATATGAGTCAACCACCACAAGCCCCGTTACACATACTGCACTCGTTGATGTATACAAAGCATCCGTGTATTTTAAATCAACACCATCCCTAACACTAAACGGCAAAGACAAAAGCACTGACCCTGCTATAATCACAAATATAAACCCAAACGCTATTATTCTTGCAGGCGACTGCTTTCTTATTAAATTAACCATCATAGTACTTCCTTAAATCGCAATATTTATACTCAAATCTCATAAAATTTATCATTTAAGATACTATATACCACCCTGCTCTCCAATGCAAGCAAAATCCTCATAAATATTCTAATGTCAGCTTCCAAACCTTCCCACAAAAAAGTGTGTACTCCGCCACTACAGCAAAATACACACTCTTCATAACTATTTAATTAAACACCTCCAACAACTAAAATAACTCCTGCCATACATCCTATGTCCCAGCCATATGTGGAGCCGCCGGCATAAGTGCTGTACTTTAGCACTTTAGTACCGCTGATAGCGACACTCAGCGAAAGCATATCTTTGTTACTTATGTTAATTTAATCCAATCTCCCGTTGTCTATACATCTATATCTGATATAATCAACCGTCACAAATCCATCCCCCTGATTCTCATTCTTAATCTCATTATTATGATTAACAAACATTCCATTCTTAACGCCAACCCAGCGTCCTGCCTTTGCTGTAAAGCTCACCTGCTTCTCATAAGCCTTTCCATCAAAGCTTATCTCCAAAGTCACCTCTTCTACAGGAACATTTTTAACAGCCAGTGCCATTTCATTGGTATCCTTAGTTCCTGTTCTCTTAACTGTATACCTTAAATATACAGTCTTTTCCTTATCAGCAAATGTATCCTTAGCTATAGGATAGTCCTTAAAATCTTCCTTAGAATATGCCGCCTCACAATCAAAGCTCTGGGTGCCTCTGACTGTCCTTATTGCATATTCCCCGAAATTCTTGACAATTCCAACTGCTCCATATTCCACGCCTAATGACACAATTCCGGCATAGTCTCCATTTTCAAGACCATTCACGCACATTTTAGTAACACACTCAAATTCAGGTGCAGGCCATTTCTGTAAGAGAAGATTTCTGTAATCGCTCACTGGTCTAAGAGGTGTTGATGCAAGTGCATTAAGTCTTATATATGAGCCGTCTGGTGTTTTCTTTCCATAGGCATCTGTCTTAGTCACATACCAGCTGTCATCATAATTAGAATTCCACTGCCACTGTAACATCATCTTATCAGTATCAAATTCATCTGTTGTGTCTGGCTCACATACTGGATATTTATCTGTGTCCTTAAACTCCTCTGCTGTCTTTCCAATATTGGGCTTTACATATTGCATAACTGGTTCACCGTAATCATTGCCCTCTTTATTAACACCAATTATTGGCCAGTCATTTTCCCAATGCATTGGCTGTAAATGTGTTATTCTGCCTGCGGCATACACATCTTGAAAATGTAAGAACCAGTCCTCACCAGTAATTGTATCTACCCACGCACCCTGATGAGGTCCGTTGACTGGAGAGTCACCCTGTCTTAATACAACCTTATATTCATATGGTCCAAATGGATTTTTGGAACGGAGTATTGTCTGCCAGCCGGTCTTAACACCGCCTGCTGGTGCAAATATATAATAATATCCGTTACGTTTATACATTTTAGGTCCTTCTATTGTTATCTGATCATTCTCATTACCATCAAATATCTTTACTTCATCTCCAAATATCCCCATACCGTCTGGTCTCATTCTTACTATATGAAGAACACTCTTATATCCAATTCTGCTCTTTGCAACACCTGCCACAAGATAAGCATTACCGTCATCATCCCAGAATGGACAAGGGTCAATCCAGCCTGCACCTGGTCTTATATTAACAGGCTCGCTCCATTCACCAAACGGATCTTTGGTTGTTGTCATATATATTCCCTCATCTGGCATTGGAAAACATACATAATATGTACCCTCGTGGTATCTTATAGATGGTGCCCACACACCACATCCGTGCAGCGGATTGTTATATCTGAATTCCGGAATGTGTTTCAAGCAATAATTAACAACCTTCCAATTCACTAAATCTTTTGAATGTAATATTGGAAGTGCTGGCGAATTAGAAAAGCTTGATGCTACCATAAAATAATCTTCTCCCACTCTTATAGCATCAGGGTCAGAATAATCTGCATAAAGTATCGGATTCCTATAATTTCCATTGCCCAAATCAGCTAACCACATAAACATTACCTCCATAATCATACATAATATTTCTTAAGTTAATCTAAGTTTACATCATTACAAGTAATTTGCCAACACTTTCATAAAGTAATTTTGTAAAAGTATTTTTTACATAAGTATTTTTCATTATAGGTGCCTATATTTGCACTGCAGTACGAACCTGTATATAGGACTTTTTATGTATAATGAATTAAATTAATTAGATTTCCTATTACATAAAAAGCCTGCCAGTATCACATCTTACAATATATCACATAATTGTGATACAATCATAAAACCCGATACAAGCAGGCTTACATATTATTCTATTTATTGAAATCTTTTTCTATTTTCTTAAGTGTTTCAAGTGGAATATAATAACTTATTCCAAGTGGATTAAATATTGCTCCTGAAGCTCCAAGCTCGTCTATAGCCTCAACAAGTTCCTTATATGTATAGAGCATATTCTCATGCTGTCCCTTATAGCATTTGTCCATCTCAAAACCATCTGTAAATGCCGGTATTGCTATAACCTGCTCGTCTTCCTTATGCTTAACCCTGTCTGTAACATCAATAAAATGATGTGCTATAGATACTTCTTCCTCTGTCTCCTCCTTAACACATGGAACCATATATTCAGAATTAACCATAGCATTTAACATAGCATTTTCTCTCTTATCAAGAAGCTCTTTTATTGTATCTTTGTCTGTATTCTTTCTGAACTCCTGAAAATAAGAAATCATTGTATTCTGTAAACCTGGGTTAGTCACATAATCATCCCTAAAGAACTCATCATATGTTCCAAATGCTTCTCTTGGTATTACATATTCAAGCTTGTCGCCATCTGTAAGTCTTATATTCTTATATCCATTACGATACATATGGCATAACTCCATAGCAAACGCATCATTATTCTCAACACCAACTGATACCTCGTAACCACTGAGCTTAAGCTTTTTCTCAATAAGTGAAGAATTCTTAGGATTAAAAAGAACAAATAAATCACTGTCTACCATATATGGGTACGATGTTGTACTTGAATATACAACCCATAAATGTTCCTCTTTTCTTAATTTATCAGCTATAACCTTTGCATATATCTCTTCAATTCTTCCAAAATATGCTAAATCGTTAGTATTGCCCATCTCCTTGGCTCTTTTCTTTAAAGATGGCAGTACAACAGCCATAACCTCTACTGCATCAGCTAAAGAAAGCTTCTCCATCATATCTACGCCGTAGTCTTCATCTTTGCTGATATGTCTTATTACGTCCTGTATTTTTGTCTGATTCATAATATATATACCCTTTCCGAATTGCATCATATGTATAATAGTAACATATTTGTGTACAATTATCAATTCAACTTTATTTAATGATTCAACTCACAAAATCTTTACTCTGTTTTATTTAATTCAGCTGCCCTGATATAACTGCACGAATTATGTAATATACCGCATCTGCAAATTGCACTGCCACATTACAGCTTCACAACTGCCATTAATTAAAGAACTCCTGCCAGTCAGTTATATTCTTATCTGTAAGACATAACATTGCCATTATTCTTGCCTGCCAGCTTGTCATTGTCTGTGCTGTGATGACATTTAAACCATCAGCCGCATAGTCATATTCACTGCCAGAATTATTAACAACAATTACCTTAATATAACCTGATACATCTTTTTACAAGCTGTGTCATTGCTGGCGACAGACTTCCGTCAGCAGTATCGCTGACTACTACTACAGACTCATATGAAGCCATTATTTTCTGTGCTGTATACACATCATTGCCTATATAATCATTAACCATACCGACATAGCCCATATCCTTAATCCCTGTCACGTCAAAATGATGTTTTGCACTATCATTAACCTTATTCGCTTTATTATCAACAATATCAGCTATTTCTGTCTTATAATTGTTATTATCTTCCTCAACAACATATATACTCTTATCTGTATCTATTGTATAAGTAAGAAAATATCTGATCTGGTCTGCAAATCTTTTCCTCGCCGATACGATAACTATATCCGCATCACCACTACATATTTCCTGGACTTTAGAAGCCAATGATATTAAATCCTTTGTTTCATCAAAATCTTTATTTTCCTGAATTAATTCAATATCTATTTTATCCTCATAATCTGCTGTATTAACAAGCTCGCTCACACTTCCATATGTCCCAACAATACAAACCTTTCGCTTACCACTGGTCTGGTTATTACCATTACTATTGTCGCTGCCATTAACAATACTTCCGGCATCAGAGCTGTTATCTTTCATACCGCCCGCATTATTTCCACTATTATCTGTTATCTTATCAGTGTTATCGCTAACCGTACCATTCTCATTATCTGCCTGGCTCATATATTCAACCGGGTTAGACACAAAGCCACAGCCTGCAAGTGAAGTTACACCAAGCATAACAGCTGCCGCTATTGACACTGCATTTTTTAACTTCAATTTATTCTTTAGATTAATAAGCTTATCACCTATATTCAATAATCTCATATATTCTCCTTTTTTGCCCTGATTATCAAATATATTATTCAGGACATATTAAGCATTTTAACATAATCCCTCTGATTATAAAAGTCCCCCAAAAGCTTTTAAGGCACATTCGCCTTACTTAGCTTCTGGAGGACTATAATATTAATTATAAAATGTATTATATAAACATTATATCACTCTGCATAATTATGCCGTCTATATTAATGCAATTAACCTCTGTTATCAATTGTAGCAATATCTACTATTGAAAGCTCCTGATTATTAAATGCGTGCTCAAGACTTGAGATAAGTGCGTGAGCTGTATCAAGACTTGTAAGGCAGTGAACGCCTGTCTCGATAGCATATCTTCTTATAAGGAAACCATCCTTTGCTCTCTCAATACCATTTTCTGGTGTATCAATAACAAGATCAATCTTATGCTCTAATATAAGGTCAAGGAGTGTTGGAGCTTCCTGTCCAATCTTATTAACCTGAATAGCGTGTACGCCATTTTCTTTAAGAACCTTAGCTGTACCTCTTGAAGCATATATCTTGTATCCAAGTGCTTCAAATCTCTGTGCTATATCAATACCGTCCTGCTTATCCTTATCTGCAAGAGTCATAATAATCTGCTTATGCTTTGGAAGTCTTATTCCAGCTCCCTCAAATGCCTTGTAAAGTGCTTCATCAAAGCTCTTAGATATACCAAGGCACTCACCTGTAGACTTCATTTCTGGTCCAAGGCTTATATCAGCACCTCTGATCTTCTCGAACGAGAATACTGGCATCTTGATTGCATAGTAATCAGCAGCCTTCTGAAGACCTGGCTCATAACCTAAATCTCTTATCTTAGCTCCTGTAATAACCTTAGTTGCAAGCTTAACAATAGGAATACCAGTAACCTTGCTGATATATGGTACTGTACGGCTTGAACGTGGATTTACTTCAATTACATATACCTGATCGTTGTATACAATAAACTGGATATTAATCATACCCTTTACATGAAGTGCTCTCGCAAGTCTTCCTGTGTAATCAGCAATCATTTCAGTTATCTTTGGAGAGATTGACTTAGCTGGATATACTGAAATACTATCTCCAGAATGAATACCAGCTCTTTCAATGTGTTCCATAATACCGGGAATAAGAATATCTTCGCCATCGCATACGGCATCCACTTCAATTTCCTTACCCATAAGGTACTTATCTACAAGGATTGGGTGATCCTGCTTAATTCTGTTGATAATTCCCATAAATTCCACTACATCTTCATCAGATACAGCAATCTGCATACCTTGTCCACCAAGTACATATGAAGGACGTACAAGAACAGGATAACCAAGTTCATTAGCAGCTTTAAGGGCTTCCTCAACAGTGAATACTGTCTGTCCTTTTGCTCTAGGAATCTGTGTCTTTTCAAGAATCTCATCAAATAACTCTCTATCCTCAGCAGCATCTACATCTTCTGCCTTAGTTCCAAGAATTGGCACACCCATCTTCATAAGAGCTTCTGTAAGCTTGATAGCTGTCTGTCCACCAAACTGAACTACAGCTCCATCCGGCTTCTCGAATTCTACAATACTTTCAACATCTTCTTCTGTAAGTGGCTCAAAGTAAAGCTTATCAGCAATATCAAAGTCTGTTGATACTGTTTCTGGGTTATTATTGATAATAATTGTCTCATAACCCTCTTTCTTAAATGCCCATGTACAATGTACTGAACAGAAATCGAATTCAATACCCTGTCCAATTCTTATTGGACCTGAACCAAGTACAAGAACTTTCTTCTTATCCTTAGTCTCTGCAGCTTCATTCTCACTGCCATATACTGAATAGTAATACGGAGTTGTGGCTGCGAACTCAGCGGCACAAGTATCAACCATCTTAAATGCTGCGTGAATATCATACTTATCACGAAGTTCTTTTATTTTCTTTCTGTATGTCCTGTAAGTTCTCCAATAACATTATCAGGGAACTCAATTCTCTTAGCCTCTCTTAATAATTCTTCTGTAAGAGGACCTTTCTTTAAAGAATTCTCCATCTCAACGATAATCTGAAGCTTATCTATAAACCATCTGTCAATCTTTGTTATGTCATGCATAACTGCTGGCTCTATGCCTCTTCTTAAGCCTTCTGCTATCTTCCAGATTCTTCTGTCATCAACTACAGCAAGATCTTCTAAAAGTTCCTCATCTGTAAGTCCTGTAAAATCGTATGACATAAGGCTGTCAACATGCTGTTCAAGTGAACGTATAGCCTTCATAAGACCACCCTCGAAGTTATCAGATATACTCATAACCTCACCAGTAGCCTTCATCTGTGTTGTAAGTGTTCTCTTTGCAGAGATAAACTTATCAAATGGAAGTCTAGGTATCTTAACTACACAGTAGTCAAGTGCTGGCTCAAAGCTTGCATATGTCTTTCCTGTAACTGCATTCTTAATCTCATCAAGTGTATAACCAAGTGCAATCTTAGCTGCAACTTGGCAATCGGATAACCTGTAGCCTTAGAAGCAAGTGCTGAAGAACGGCTTACACGAGGGTTAACCTCGATAACGCAATACTCAAAGCTGTCTGGATGAAGTGCATACTGTACATTACATCCACCTGTGATACCAAGCTCATCTATAATGTTAAGGGCAGATGTTCTAAGCATCTGATATTCCTTATCTGAAAGTGTCTGTGAAGGAGCAACTACGATACTATCACCCGTATGTACACCAACAGGATCGATATTCTCCATATTACATATAGTTATGCATGTTCCGTTGCTGTCACGCATTACCTCATATTCGATTTCCTTCCAGCCAGATATACATCTTTCAACAAGAACTTCACCAACTCTTGAAAGTCTTAAACCATTCTCAAGAATCTCTCTTAATTCTTCTACGTTATGGGCGATACCACCGCCGCTTCCACCAAGTGTGTAAGCAGGACGAAGAACAACCGGATAACCAATCTTAGCTGCAAATGCTTCACCAGATGGAACATCATTAACAACTAATGAAGGTGCACAAGGTTCACCTATCTTTTCCATAGTTTCCTTGAACATAAGTCTGTCTTCTGCCTTCTTAATTGTAAGTGCAGTTGTACCTATAAGCTGTACATTATTCTCTTCAAGGAAACCTGTCTCTGCTATCTCCATAGCAAGGTTAAGACCAGCCTGTCCACCAAGTGTAGGTAAGATGCTGTCTGGCTTTTCCTTTAATATAATCTGCTTTAATGCTTCTACAGTAAGAGGTTCAATATATACTTCATCAGCAATATCCTTATCTGTCATGATAGTCGCTGGGTTAGAGTTAACGAGGCATACTTCTATTCCCTCTTCCTTAAGAGAACGGCAAGCCTGTGTACCTGCATAGTCAAATTCTGCTGCCTGTCCGATTACGATTGGACCTGAACCGATTACTAAAACCTTCTTTATATTAGGATTCTTTGGCATTGTCTTAGTCCTCCTTCTTCATCATATCCATAAATCTGTCAAAAAGATACGCTGTATCCTGTGGTCCTGCACAAGCTTCCGGATGGAACTGTACAGTAAATATATTCTTACCCTTATAAGATAGACCTTCATTAGTCTTATCATTAACATTTTCAAATGCTGGTTCTGCAACCTCTGGATTAAGTGTTGCTTCATCTACAACATAAACCATGATTCTGTGTTGATATATATACCTTTCCAGTAGCAAGATCCTTAACTGGGTGGTTAGCACCTCTGTGTCCATACTTTAATCTGTGTGTATCAGCACCTGTCGCAAGAGACATAAGCTGATGTCCAAGACATATGGCAAATATAGGCACATTGCTTGCATAAAGCTTCTTTATCTCTTCTATTATCTCTACACATTCCTTAGGATCTCCAGGACCATTTGATAACATAATACCATCTGGATTAGAAGCTAAGATTTCCTCTGCCTTAGTATACGCTGGATATACTGTAACCTCACAGCCTCTGTCATTAAGAGACTTAGCAATATTCTTCTTAGCACCAAAGTCCATAAGTGCAACTCTTGGTCCATCTCCGTTAAGTACATACTTTTCCTGCATAACCTTTCTTACAACTCCCGCAACCTTGTATTCCTTAATCTTAGGAAGTACTTCATCAAGATTATAGTTTTCGTTAGTTGTAATCATTCCGTTCATAGTACCCTTTTCTCTTAATATCTTAGTAAGGGCTCTTGTATCTATTCCACAGATACCTGGTATATCATTATCTAAAAGGAACTTCTGTATAGGAGCTTCATTTCTGAAGTTACTTGGCATCCTTGATAATTCTCTCACAATAAATCCATCTGGCCATCTTTTTCAGACTCCATATCTTTATAGCATATGCCATAGTTGCCAATCAGAGGATATGTCATTGTAACTGCCTGTCCTGCATATGAAGGATCAGTTAACACCTCCAGATATCCTGTCATCGAAGTATTAAAAACTATTTCGCTAATGACTTCGCGAGTGGAACCAATACTTGTTCCCTTAAATACTGTTCCATCTTCAAGTATTAAAAATGCTTTCATATGAATGCCACCTATTCCCTTTCGTATATTAAATTGATTATAGTGCGCAAACCACAACTGTTAATAGTCTTTATATAGTTTCAATTGACTTTTGCGCAAAAAAAAGACACAAAAATGTCTTTTTTTCTTAAACTCTATAAATATTATCATATAATGAATAATAATTCAAGCAAAAAGTCAATTATGCTTATTATTATTCTGCGTAATCTCAAGCTGCCTTACGAACACCCATGTATCACCTTTATCAGATGACTGATACTTAGCCGCCGTCTTTCCATCATTATAAGTTCCATCAGAACCCTGTGTAAGATATACAGTTATAATACCTTTATCATCAACTGTAGGAACTAACGCTTCCTTGTATACATCATTCCATTTTAACTCATCATCTGCTACCGTGCTTGAAGCCGTTGATGACTTAGCTGTACTGTCAAGCTCCTGTTCTGGAAGTGTCACTTTAGAAAATGTCTTGCCGCCATCTTTAGTCATATAAAGATTGCCGTCCATTCCTTCTGCATAATTGTAGCAGAAAAATCCAACATTTTCGTCCACATACATAACACCTTTTAATATATAATTAGCAGGACCGCTTCCAACTGTTGTCCACGTCTCGCCACCATTAGCTGTCTGGTATATCCTGTAAGACTCCTTTTCATTATCAGTCCTGGCATAACCACATACAATAACACCCTTATTCTCATCAAAGAAATCAACATAGTAATCTTCTGCGTTATATATATTATCAAGTTCACAGCTGGTCCAGTTAACACCTTTATCATCAGAATATATAAGAGTTACCGGTACTTTCTTAGAACTTCCCATCCTGCCGCCAAATAAAAATGCAGTCTTTGATGTAGTTATAAGATAACTTCCATCCTTCAACGTGCTTGTACTTCCGCTTTCATACATAAGATTTTCAACATCTACTGGAACAGTTGCATAATGCTCACCATCATCATAAGTTACACTCAATATATCATCTCTTATAACATATCTTGCAAGCAGGTCTGTAGAAGCATTGGTCTTGTTCTCGCTATCTGCTGCCAGGGCTGCCTTCTCATTGTACTGTGCTATTCCGTATTCTTCCGGACTTAATGCTGATGTAACATACACCGTAGCAGTGTTGTCAGTATGTGCATCAATATAGTAAGATACAACCCACTCACATTTCAATCTGTCATCATCAGTAACTCCGTCCCACGAAAGAAAATAATCAGAAGCAGCATTTTTAAGAATTACCGAAAAACTTATTAACGCTGTATGTTCATCTTCATTCAATACATTAATATCATCTATTGTCATCCTCTTAACTGACTTATTATACGGAAGATACTCATTCATATACTGATTAACATACTCATTAAGCCACGTCCTGGCCACTGTTTCTGTCTTAACCTGTGATACATCAGGCATCGTATTTATGACATTAGAATCATCATATGTAGCTGCCCTTGTCTGATACTGCTCATCAATAACATCCCCGTAAGCATCTATATCCACCGTGAAAGTATACCTTGACTTAATATCAAGATTACTTTCCTTGCTTCTGTAATAATACGAACGTATGAATACAGCTATAACAAAAGCACAAAGAATCCCTATACATACCCTTAATGTAATCAATCTTAACTTTTCTCTGTTCTTTTTCTTCATATTCGTTCTCCATCATCCTAATCAGCTCTCGTGTTTTAAATGCATAGCCTCTCTGACAATCTTTCTGTAATACTTATACCACCATAAGAAATACATTGCACCAGCTCCTGCAAGGAAAAATACCAGCACCACAAAAGGATGTACTGCATAGAGCCAGTTATGGGAAAGTCGTCTTACAAAAAATGGCACACCATACGCAAGTAAAACACATACCGCCATAACAGTTCCATTAAACACGCTTCTATTCTCATATACCCATATAAAATGATCAAAAGACATAATCGCAAACATCTCGCCTATAGGTCTTACGCATATTGTAAGCATACAGAGCATAAGCGAATGAAACCACGAAACGCCGAATATATTAAGAATAATAAAATAAAATATGAATTCCGTAGCCATCTTATAAAGAAGCTTTCCTAAAAAATTCATATATGGACTTATTGACATAACTCTTATCATAAGGTAATCCCTGTCACCTATAGTAAATAATATGTTGTTAGAAAGACTTCCGCATATAACCGAAAGCATAACAAACATATATATAATTGTAAGCTCCTGATTGGCCTTAATCAATGGACACTCAAGACCTATAAGCACATATGGTATATATATAAGAATAAATACATATGCAAACTTCTTTATAAATTCCCATAAAACCATAAATAACTGTGCCATAATTCCAACAAATAATCTCGCCTTGGAATTCTCTGCAAATGTATTCTCTTTAACACATCTGCCTATAAGTGGTGCATTACTTATATATCTTATACCTGCATTAGTACCCTCATAAAACCTTAAAATCTTCTCAGCAAACAGCTTCCTAAATAATCTCATTGTCTGTCTCCCCTAATATATCTAAAACTGCCTTCCTTATCTCTGGAATTTCCATAGTCTTTTTTATCTATGTGATTAAATTCTCCGTTATTTAAGACTAGCGTATCCTCACTTATCCTCTTGGAAATCTCTAGAAGTCCTGTTGAGATAAGTATTATCCTGCCTTCTTTTATTGTATTAATAACTTCGATAAACTTATTAATGTATTCTTCACTGCAATAATCAAGTGGCTCATCAAAAAGCACAACATAAGGTCTTATTACAAGAATACAGGCAAGCTGTAAAAGCTTCTTCTCCTCAAATGTATAATCCGCTATAAGCTCATCTCTCTTGGCAACACTGAACCCAATTCTGTCAAATATATCCTCTGGCTCAGGATCGTCTCTCTCCATATCACAAAGCATACTTATAAACTCATAACCTGTTATGTATACAGGAAGAACACTCTGCTTTGCCGCATAAAAATATTTACACTTATCAATTGTAACTATACTTCCGTCATCAACAGATATATCACCACATATACACTCAAATAATGTTGTTCTTCCAGCTCCCGGTCCACCAAGTATAGGATATATCTGTCCCTCCTCAAATGTAAAGGATATATCTGTAAGAACTTCATTCTTCTTATAGCTCTTTTTTTATATGGCTTAATTTAAGCATATTTTTCTCCAATTCATATCATATAATTAAGTGACAGCCGTTAATATATCCGGACATCTACAACATAATTGTATACCAATCCATCACTTACTTTACAAACATTTTCTAACTATTATAATAATTTTTTATTAAATATTAAATCACAACAAAATATTATATTAAAATCTATAACTTTGTAAACACATAATCAAATTGCTATTGCTTTTGATTAGAAACAATGCTAACATCTTAATATTATTTATTATAGCGGTTATCTGCTGGAAATGAAGGTTATGATGAAAACATTTAAAAAAATATGGTGGCGTCTGCTTTTTGCACTTTACGCTTTTATATATCTTCCCTGGTTCTTTTATCTTGAGCATAAAATAACTATGGATTATCCCGGAATTCACATATTAAACGGAACAATCGACAGCTATATACCTTTCCTTGAGATATTTATAATCCCTTATCTTTTATGGTTTGTCTATATAGCTGCTTCATGCATATATATGGTTCTGAAAGCAGACAATAAAGAATTTATAAGATTTGCTCTTTCACTTATTATCGGTATGTCGGTATCTATGTTTATATGTATGATATATCCTAATGGTCTAACATTAAGACCTGATAACATCCCTGATAATATATTTGGAAAGCTTGTTGCTGTACTCTATGCTACCGATACGACAACCAACGTATTTCCAAGCATACATGTATATAATTCAATTGCCGTCCACACTGCCCTTTCAAAGTGTAAGGCACTTAAAGAGCACAAATATATTGTCAATGCTTCACTTATATTATGTATACTTATATGCCTGTCAACAATATTCTTAAAACAACACTCTGTATATGATGTTATCGGAGGTATCGTTCTTATGGCATTTATGTATTTTATGCTTTACATTCTGCCAGAAAGAAATACAGAAGCAAAGTGCGAAGCTGAAAGCCAGCAGCAGTCTATAACAGACTAACAATAATATTATTATAACCTGCCCGATAAAAGTCTTTACATAAGATTGACTTTTATCGGGCAGATGTTATACTATCAATCATAAGATATTAACTGGGGAGCAGAAGGCTTTTGCCTGGCTGAGAGGGAATCCGGTTCCGACCCATATACCTGATGTGGATAATGCCACCGTAGGAAGATTATTATTCTCTAGTCATTTTAATCAAATATATGATGTTAAATTAAATGCAGATATTATAATTTTATGTTACGTTCTATTTTTTAATCTGTATAAATATTCATCTTCCTAATTCTTCCAGTCAGTTCCCTAATTAATACATTACACGAAAGCACCAATACTTATTATGAATTTTTATTTTGTATTATGTGTGGAAATGGAGGATACTTATGGAATACACAACACAGATGGATGCCGCCAGAAAAGGCATTATCACTAAAGAAATGGAATGTGTTGCAGCTAAAGAACACATGGATATTAATGAACTTGTAAAACTCGTAGCCTGTGGACAGGTTATTATACCAGCTAACAAAAATCACAAATGCCTTGACCCTAACGGAATAGGCTCTATGCTTCGTACTAAAATTAATGTCAATCTTGGTACTTCAAGAGACTGTGTTGACCTTGATATGGAACTTGATAAGGTAAATAATGCAGTAAAAATGGGTGCTGAGGCCATAATGGATTTAAGTTCATTTGGGGACACACAGAAGTTCAGAAGAAAGCTCACTACTGAATGTCCAGCAATCATCGGTACTGTTCCAATATATGATGCCGTTGTATATTATCACAAGGCTCTTAAGGAAATTACTGCTAAGGAATGGCTTGATATTGTAAGAATGCACGCTAAAGATGGTGTCGACTTTATGACTATCCATTGTGGAATTAACAAAGCTACAGCTAAGAAATTCAGAGCCGACAAACGTCTTATGAACATTGTATCAAGAGGCGGTTCAATCATCTATGCGTGGATGGAAATGACAGGCAATGAAAATCCATTTTTTGAATACTATGACGAAGTACTTGATATATGCCGTGAATATGACGTTACTATGAGTCTTGGTGATGCCTGCAGGCCTGGCTGTATTATGGATGCCTCTGATATATCACAGATTGAGGAGCTTGTTACTCTAGGTGAACTTACAAGACGTGCGTGGGAAAAGGACGTTCAGGTTATGATTGAAGGACCTGGACATATGCCAATCAACCAGATTCAGGCTAATATGGAAATCCAAAAACCATATGCAAGGGTGCTCCTTTCTATGTACTTGGACCTCTTGTTACAGATATTGCACCTGGCTATGACCATATAACTTCTGCTATCGGTGGTGCTATCGCTGCTACATATGGTGCTTCTTTCCTCTGCTATGTAACTCCTGCTGAACATCTTCGTCTTCCTGACTTAAATGATGTTAAAGAAGGAATTATTGCAGCAAGAATTGCAGCTCACGCTGCTGATATTGCAAAAAGGTGTTCCCGGTGCAATCGACTGGGATTTAAAGATGGATAAAGCAAGACGTGTACTTGACTGGGATGCACAATTTGATGCTGCCATAGACCCAGAAAAAGCAAGACGCTACAGACAGGAAGCCAAGCCAGAAAAAGAAGATACCTGCTCTATGTGCGGTAATTTCTGTGCCGTTAAGAATATGAATAAAATTATGGACGGTGAAATCGTTAGTATATTTGATGAATAATACACCAAAAAGCCAGCCGGATATTATTCCGGCTGGCTTTTTAATATACTGTTAAATATTAAAGATGAAGCACTCTTTCCTTAATCTCCTGTGTACGTCCCTGATTCCAGAACTGTGTTCCAATATAACCGCATGTTCTTCTTGCAACATTCATCTTATCCTGATTACGGTTGCCACAATTAGGACATTCCCATATAAGCTTTCCATCATCATCAGTTATAATCTGTATCTGTCCTGTATAGCCGCATACCTGACAATAATCGCTCTTTGTATTAAGCTCTGCATACATAATATTGTCATATATAAACTGCATAACAGAAAGAACTGCTGGTATATTGTCATTCATATCCGGAACTTCTACATAACTTATTGCACCACCTGGTGAAAGCTCCTGGAACTGAGCCTCGAACTTCAGCTTGTCAAATGCGTTGATATTCTCTGTTACATGAACATGGTAACTATTAGTTATATAATTCTTATCCGTAACACCTTTTATCTTGCCAAATCTTTTCTGAAGATTCTTAGCAAACTTATAAGTTGTTGATTCAAGCGGTGTTCCGTAAAGACTGAAATCTATATTAGTCTCCTTGGCCCAGCGGTTGCAGGTATCTCTTAAATACGTCATAAGCTTTAATGCAAATTCTGTACCATTAGGATCTGTATGTGTAACACCCTTCATATAGTAAGTACATTCACACAGACCAGCATATCCTAAAGAAATAGTAGAATATCCGCCGTAAAGAAGCTTATCAATGGTTTCGCCCTTCTTAAGTCTTGCAAGTGCACCATTCTCCCAGAGAATTGGTGCAACATCTGATGGAGTACCTTTTAATCTATAATGTCTGCACATAAGTGCTCTCTTACAAAGCTCAAGTCTTTCATCAAGGATTTTCCAGAATTTATCCATATCCTTACCTGATGAACATGCTACATCTACAAGATTAAGTGTAACTACACCCTGATTAAAACGTCCATAATATTTAGGCTTATTATCATTCTCTGGGTCATTATAAGGTGTCAGGAAAGAACGACAGCCCATACAAGGGAAGCAATGTCCTTCTCCAAACTTATCAACCTTAAGCTTCTTCATAATCTTTTCTGATATATAATCTGGAACCATTCTCTTAGCTGTACATTTAGCGGCAAGCTGTGTAAGATTCCAATACTTTGAATCTTCTCTTATATTATCTTCCTCTAGCACATATATAAGCTTAGGAAACGCTGGTGTAATCCATACACCCTTTTCGTTCTTAACACCCTGTATTCTCTGCTTAAGAACTTCCTCTATTACAAGGGCAAGGTCTTCTCTTGTCTGTCCTTCTGGAACCTCATCAAGATACATAAATACAGTAACAAATGGAGCCTGTCCATTAGTTGTCATAAGTGTTATTACCTGATACTGAATCATCTGTACACCACGTTTAATTTCATCTCTTACTCTTAATTCTGCAACTTCCTTAATCTTATCTTCTCCTGCATCAATTCCAGTTGCCTTGAATTCCTCTGCAACCTGCTTAATGAACTTTTCCCTGCTTATCTGGACAAATGGAGCAAGGTGTGCTAATGAAATGCTCTGTCCGCCATACTGTGAGCTGGCAATCTGTGCAATAGCCTGTGTAGCTATATTACAGGCTGTAGAAAAGCTGTGTGGCTTCTCAATCATTGTTTCACTTATAACCGTTCCGTTCTGGAGCATATCTTTCAAGGTTTACAAGGCAGCAGTTGTGCATATGCTGTGCGAAATAATCTGCATCATGAAAATGTATAAGTCCCTGCTCGTGTGCATCTACAATATCTGCTGGAAGAAGAAATCTTTTAGTAATATCCTTGCTGACCTCTCCTGCCATATAATCTCTCTGTACACTATTAACAGTAGGATTCTTATTGGAATTCTCCTGCTTTACTTCCTCATTATTGCACTCTAAAAGACTTAATATCTGCTCATCTGTTGAGTTAGACTTTCTTACAAGAGCTCTCTCTTATATCTGTATGTAATATACTTTCTGGCTACTGCAAATGCCCTCATATTCATAATCTGGTTCTCAACAAGATCCTGAATTTCTTCAACATTAAGTGATCTGTTCATCTCCTGGCAGATGCTCGACATTATCAGATATTGTTTCAATCTGCTCATCAGAAAGTCTTTCGCTATGTACAACCTCCTTATTTGCCTTTGCAACTGCTGCCATTATTTTACTAATACCAAATGTAACTTCTGATCCACTACGTTTGATTATCTTCATAATTAGTAAACCCTCCCTTTTTACCTGACAATAAATTTCTATTCACATTTAGTATACAAATAAAATTACGCGTAATATTTATTAATAATAAAATATATCATATTGGGGCTTTATCTACCCTAATCGTATATAATGCGCTACACAAGAGTTCTCTTGTATAGCGCAGTTTAAATTTTACATCACATATATCTTCAAGTCAATACAAACACAATATGTTGTGGATTTAATACAATATAAATACAATATACTGCAATATATAAAATTCCCCTAATTACTTATGCCAATAGTAATTAGGGGCTGTTTTTAATCAGTAATATTCATTGCTGCAACATAATTCTGCTCTTCATCACTTATTATCGTATACAATAAAGTTGATGTTATCACAGCACACTCTATCTCATATTCTGCCCACTGTGAAGCTTCTTTTGTCTTATCTATTGTAAGAACGCCTTTTATATCATCCCTGCCACCAATAAAGCACTGGATTGTTGAACATATATGCCGCTTCTTCATCTCCTCAACAAATTCAGGAGCTACATCCAGATTTCTGTTGACGAAATCGGCTGATATATAATTCTTATCTCCCATAAGCTTATTAAAGCCATCTGTATTAACATATGGCAGATACTCCGCATCCTCAAGCTGCTGTCCAAATGTCAAACACCTCTTTAAAGCCTCACCTTTATAAATGCTTATGCTGTCCACCTTGTAAGTCTGAATCATATGTTCAAACATATTGCTTACAGCACCCTTTCTGTCTGTGTTAAACTGTAACATAATGTCTGTAAGATATCTTAATTCGCGCATCTCCCTGCCGTCATTAAATATCTTATCCTTCTGGTTAAGAGAATTCTCATAAGACTCTTTATGTATCTCATCCCTGAAAAATACATACCTGTCCCTGCCCTTTTCCTTTGCTACATAAAGACAGAAATCAGCCTTTTTAAACAATTCTTCATATTCGTGTCCATTATTAGGACTGAATGCAACACCTATTGATGTCGTGACCTGAAAATTTTCATAATCATTCTTGAATTCCCACTTAACCTGTGTTCGTATAGCTCTTAATATTCCTCTTAATGAATAATCGTCATTAATTCCATTTAAGACGATCATAAATTCATCTCCGCCTATACGTCCGACAACACCATCTTCACCAACAACCTCTTTAAGCTTCTTGGCTACTCTTGTAAGTACTTTATCTCCATAGAGATGTCCATATCTGTCATTAACCTGCTTGAAATAATCAACATCAAGTATAACTATGCTTACCCTGTTAATCTTCTCTTTCTTAACAAGCTTCTGTGCATACTCTGTTATAGTCTTCTTATTATACACCTTGGTAAGCGAATCCATAGTAAGTTCATCGGCAATCTCAACAATATTACCCATACTGTTAGTTCCGTCAGCAAGAATAATCCTTCCAATAACCATATTCTCACCTGTATACTTAGTATATACAGCTCCTACGAACTTAACCTTTTCCATAGCTTTGCCAAATGTTCTCATATTAGTTGTAAGCTTGACACTGAACTCTGATGTATACAGCTTTATATACCTTATCAGATTATTCAGTTCAACAACGTCCTCTTCAAGAATTCTGCCATCAAGCATATATGCTTCCCATTCATCAATAGGCATTCTAGTTATTACTTCTCTTGAAATGCCTTCATATCTTACAATCTTAATATCCCCAGTCTTCTCAGAATACGCAAATACATACTCGCCTGTGAGTCCCATAACTACTCTTTCCATTGCGATATCGTCACATATCCTGCGATTAGTCTCTACAACACTATCTATATCGATCATCTCTATATCAATATTACGCAGAGCATCATTATTCTCAAATGACAAAAGCTTAATAAGATTCTGTCTGTACTCCCCTTATAGTCCCTGAATAAAAAGCATTTACCCACAGGACTTCCATCAAACGAATCAATAAGCTCTATTAACTTTTCTTTATCATCTGGATGTACGAACTCCGTAAGACAGCCATATGACGTATTTCCAAAATAGTCATTAAAGGCACGGTTCGTTACATTAGTAAGATAAAATCTGTCTATGACCGCAAGCCGGCGGTCCAGTCTATGTGCTGTCACATAGTCATCCCCGATTCCAACATTCTGTTGTGAATACATATCTAAACCTTCTCCTTAATTCAATTGTCGAAATAACCCTGCGATTATTATAATTTATAATGCACAAATATGCAACAATTTTATTTGTTTTTTGGTACTTTAGTACCAATGGTAAATCTTGTATTTTATTTTAAATATGTATGTGATACAATACAACATATTGTTAATTTGTTTTAACAATTATATATTATTAATTTAATATGTGGAGGTTTTTTATTATGGAGCGTGTGAAATTCAGCAGAGTAGAGGTGTATCACGGAGACAGTCCTAAGAAGTTTCCGGTATATGAGATTTATCTTGACGGGGTCATTGTAACAAAAGTATCATCTAAGACAGAAGCTGAGGAGATGGTGTCACGCTGGCAGGAAGTTTACAAGTAAGCATATAAGTATAATAACAAATATTACTAGCAATTATAAAGCTGTGGACAAGCATTATCTTTAAAAGATTATTTTTAAGCAAAGATTACTCTTGGATAAAGACTACTTCGGGATAAAGACTACTTTTAAAGATAATTACTGTTCCACAGCTTTTATTAAACAAATTATATAATTTTGCCATTGTATATTATATTTTTTATATATAATAAATCTTCTTAAACACCTTAAAGCATTTTCTTCTTCTTAAGGAACCACAATACAAACACACATATAATAAATATTATTACAACAATTATATAAAATCCATACCTGGTTGCTGATAAAGGCATCCACTCACCGGCAACATTCATTCCATATATTCCCGATATTATTGTAGGTATAGCCATAACTATAGTGATTGATGTAAGAATTTTCATTACATTATTAAGCCTGTTATTAATAACCGATGACAACAGCTCTCTTGTACCATCTATAATATCCCTGTATATAGACGTCATCTCGATAGCCTGCTGGTATTCGACTGTTACATCTTCAAGCAGTTCCATATCCTCCGGATACTGTTCAAGTCTTTTGTATCGTCTCAATCTTTCAAGCACAATGCTGTTCGCCCTTAAAGATGTAGCAAAGTATACAAGCGTCGATTCTAATTCGTGAAGCTCGATAATATCTGTATCGTGTGTATCATCGCCAACTCTTTCTTCTATCTCAGTTCTTTTCTTATCAATCCCACGTAAGTAAGCCTGATAAAGCATAGCCGAGCGGAACATCATTTCATATATAAAACGCATTTTTCTTCTTAGTACTGAACTCTTTTAACTTATTGCGCACAAAATAGTTAAGCACGGGTGTATCTTCCCTGCATATCGTTATTATTGCATCATTCTTTAATATGATACCTAATGGTATTGTTGTATACATCTTTTTCTCGTGTCGTACCTCAGGTGTTGGTATATCCACAAGAATAAGTGTATAACCGTCTTCAAGACTTATTCGTGAACTTTCTTCCTCATCAAGTGCTGTCGCAAGGTCAGCTAAGTCTATCTCAAAATAGCCTGATACAAGGGATAATTCACTGCTTGTCGGGTCAATCATATTAACCCAGCAGCCTTCTTCTATATTATCAAGCTTTTGCAGTACCTTATTATCTGTCTTATAGATTTCTACCATAATCCACCTTCTTTCTGGTCTTTACGAAAATGTTTCTCTCATCTTTAACCATACTTCTGTAACCTGACGGACACTGCGTTACACACTGTCCACAGCCTATGCACCTGTCTATATCATATACAAGCTCTGCGCGCTCTTTATCATACCACGTTGCATTGGTCGGACAGAAACAGGCGCACCTGTTACAGCCTGTACATTTCGCGTTATCAACTATCTGTGGTCTGTAAAATGCCTTAATCATAAGCTGCGATAAAGCACCCTCCCTGAAGCTTCCATATAAGAAACAGCAGGCTATACAACAGTTGCACAGCACAATCTCTTCATTACCTGAGTATGTGCCATAGTGATATAATGTATGTATACAGCCTTTTTTTCTCAAGCGTATCTATAAGCTTTCTGGATTCATCTATGGAAATGTGTCTTGCAACGCCAGCTTTTTCAAGCTGTACAGCCATTCTTCCAACCGCCATACACGACTCAATCGGCATATCATAGTCACATTTTCCATTCTCAAGCATCTTTTTGGTGCGGCAGAAACAGTTCATAACAGCAATATGTTCTTTATTCCTGTTAAGAATATCCATAACCTCACCCTCTGTATACACAGCCTGCACAGCATCTACATTTTTATTAATCTTAATAATTCTCTTTTTAGCACTCAGATTATTGGCAGGGTCAGGTATAAGCGTTGACATTCTTCCCTGCTCTCTTTGCATATTGCGCTCATTGACACGGTTCATATACATTCTTACAGGTGCTATATTAAGCTTTATAAGAAGTTCCTCAAATTCTGCAAACTTAATAAGAAGCCGTCTTCTCTTATCATTAAGCGGTCCAGAGGCATACAGCTCAACCCAGCCCGGAAATATCGGCGTTATATCATAGACACCTTCCTGCCTGCTCTCCCATATTCCGCCTTTGTCCCTTATGCTTGTAAATACTTTCTCAAATGCCTCACCGTCAAGCTGCCACAATTCTTTAAGCTCATCCCTGCTGTAATATCCGTCCTTCATAAGAAGCATATAATCTATATCCTGCTCACTGAATACTATCTCAAAACACTCAATAATACATTTTACAAGCGGTACAGATAATTTAGACTTGCTATTCATTAGCTTTCCAAGTTCGACAGCCTTTTTCCTGAATTCATTAGTCATATTTATTCTCTTTCTTACTTCTTATCTTTAGAACCAGTTGAACAATGGGCACTGCACGAAGAACAATTGCCGCTACAGGTATCTCCAAGTCCGCTCTCTTTGTGCTTAGATGAAACCCACAGGAACAATACAACTACAACAAATAGTACAACTGCACCAAGTATAATATTAATAATTCCTGACATATCTAATCTCCATTTCTTCTATAATATTTCTATAATATCATTTCTCAAATCTTGCCTTGCTTATCTTATCAGTAAGCGACAAAAGCATATTCTTAATAAGTGTTCTGCTGTCCTTATCAAGTCCGGCATACTGACGTATAACCTCCCTTTGTGCTTCTTAATCTGTCTGCTGACACATCTGACAAATTCTTAGCACCGCTGGCATATAAAAGTCCGAATAAAGTTTCAACGAACTCCTCCCTGCGTTCATTATCAACGCTGTTAATCCAGCTGCTTAATGCCTTATTAAGCCTTCTGCTCTGTGCACTTAATTTCTTAGCCTTTACAAGAAAAGCACCAAGCACCTGCCACGACATTGCATCATGCTGCATAAGCCCGCTCTGTGAACTCTTAACAATAATATAATCCTCATCGTGTTCAAGTAACATTCCTACTATCGAATTCTCTGGGACTATGCTTTTGATAAGCGGTAACATCGCCTGATATTTCGCACTTTTTATCATATTCACATCAAATCCAGGTGCCATCATTATTGTATACACAATCTATTCTTTTTTCTTACTCTCTCACTGCATTTTACAGCCGAATATATAGCAAGATTGCCACCCTTGGAATGTCCGCCTATATAAAGCCTTCCTCTTATGTACTGGCATGTACTATTAATATACTCTACCGCCGCCTCCTGTGACGGAACAGGCATAATAAAGCTCATATTAAAATCCTCTTTCCAGCCGACAAGTGTATCATCTGTACCCCTGAATACAACATAAGTATGCTTAGGGCTTATTCTTATGTGAAATGCCCCTGAACTGCTTTTCCAAGGTTTCATCTACTGTATCTACATAATTAGATAAAATCAGATTTCCAAATCTTTTGGAAGCTGCCCTTTTTTCATAAGAAATGGAGCTTCACTAATAAATGATTTATCCTGCTTTAGTTCATTTTCTGTATACATATCAAAAAAACATCTGCGATGCTTCTTTTTAATGTAATGCTTCTCTTCTCCTCAGGTGATGGTATAATATCCCTGAAATTAACGTATGCAAGCTGTGCAAGAATAACATTATCAACCTCATTAAAAGGTGACTGTTCAAATGTTATATCCCCACGCCAGTCAAGATAATCCATTATATTTCCCATATATACACCCCCAGCAAATGCTTAATAAACCTTATTTGGATAAAGTCTTAAGTTCATTAACAATATCTATATCAGACTGCATAACCTTCATATTAGAAGTTACCGGCTGTTCTCCTGGCTTTGTCACAGTTATCTCTATAACTGTTCCTCCTGAATTCCACCATTGAGGCAGTAGTTAATAAATGACACAAACTTTGGATGGTTTGCGGCAAATTTATTCTTTAAGTTCATTATTTTCATAATTGATGATTAACCATATCATATCCTCCGACTATATATTATTATGCTTTCGCATTCTGTTATTCTTTAGTATAAAAAATACTACGCATACAACTGCCGTTATTAATTCTGTTGCCGGAAAACTGCTCCATACTCCTGTCATTCCAAACAGCTTTGAAAGGCTGATTGACATAATAAGCATAAGCACAATTCCTCTTAATAATGATACCACAAATGATTCTTTAGCACACTCCACTGCACTAAAATATCCGGCAGATACTATATTAAATCCTGCAAATAAAAATCCTGCAAAATATATTATCATTCCGCTATGTGCATATACAGCAAGTGTCTCAACACCCTCACTGTTAAACAGTGCAACAAGCTGGTCTGTAAATCTAAATACAATTATATATATTACTGCAAAAAGTGCAACCGCTGTAGCAGCACTCATTCTGTACAGCCTTTCAGCATCTTTTCTGTCACCCCTGCCGTAACATTCACTAATAAGCGGCTGTGTTCCTGGGCAATACCATTAAATATAGCTGTTCCAATATAAGCATAATTAGCAACAACTCCATATGCTGCAATACCGATATTTCCTGTGATTGACAGTAACAGCATATTAAATACAGTTGTAGTAACCGCCGATGCTATCTCACCAATAAATGCGGCTGTTCCAAGCATACACGACTCCCAGAGCATTTTTAAAGACGGAAAGTGCCATTTAAACACAACCGTATTATTCTTACCAAAAAAATGTGTCAAGCACACCAATATACTGCATACAGGTGAAGCTGCAGTAGCCATCGCAGCCCCTAACAGCCCAAGCTTCATTGGAAACATAAATATATAATCAAACACTATATTAAAAAGACTTCCACAAAGTGTCGCAATCATCGCCCTTGAGGGATCATTATCATTTCTTACATATGCACTTACAATGTAATTACACATAAAAAATGGAGTAAACATAAGAAATGTCCTTGTATAGCAGGTTCCAAGTGCCGTAATTGTATCATCTGCACCCATAAGCCTTAAAAGCCTATCTGGTGCAAACAGTCCCACAAGTATAAATACTATGCTTAACAGGCACGCACACATTATTGCATTTGAAAAATAATCATCTGCCCTCTCATTATTCTTGGCTCTTAATATCTTAAATCTTATCGCCGAACCAACACCTATCATTGAGCCAACAGCAAATATAACATTAAATACAGGAAGTACAAGATTAAGAACTGTAATTCCGTCTGCCCCTGCGAATTTAGATATAAAAAAATGTGTCTGCAACAACATAACACGATATTCCAAGCATACCGAATATGTTCTGTGACACATATTTAGCAAATTTCTTCCTTATGTCCATTAATATTCCTCATCTTTCCGTAAGCATATACCATATCTTAACCAGAATATTCCAGTTATTTCAATACACTTATATGCCGCATAAACAACAATATTAATATACAGTAATTCAACCAGAAAATCAATTATAGTTTGACATACAAAGTAATATATTATATAATCCCGTTTGTTATATTTTGATTACAAAAATATTTGATACTATTATCATAATTTAATTGAAAATTGTATCTAAGCTGTATATTTACAGACCATATTGCAATACTATTTTCACGTTCAATTTTGGGGTTTTACACACTTCCTGTATTGCAATACTATTTTCAGGCTTGTGGCTTTGCGTACCAGCACCTGCCTGTCAGCAATGGTACGCAGAAATGAGGATTATTTATGAATTCAGCTTCTAAGATAACAATTATAACAGATTCAGCATCGGATATGCCAGGAAATTTACACAATCAGGTCACAGTTCTTCCTATGACTATATCATTTGGAGATGAACAATTCGAAGATGGTGTCACACTCTCAGCAGATGAGTTCTATATGAAACTCATCGAAAGCGACACTCTCCCTAAGACAAGCCAGGTAAGTCCTTTCGCATTTACCTCTGCCTATGAAACTGCACTCACCCATTCTGATGCCGTTATAGTGATAACTCTTTCTTCTAAATTATCGGGAACTTACCAGAGTGCCTGCATAGCCGCCGAGGATTATGAAAGCGAACACGCCGGCAGCCAGGGGAAAATATATATTATAGACAGCGAAAAATGTAACTGTAGGCGAACAGATTCTAATTGAATATGCTTTAAAACTTATTAATGATGGATTGTCAGCCACAGCAATCGCTGATGAGTTAAACTCCGCGAAAAAACGCATACGTCTTGTAGCACTTCTTGATACTCTGGAATATCTTAAAAAGGTGGCAGAATATCAAGCAGTGCCGCTTTCTTAGGAAATGTATTAAAAATAAAACCTGTAATCGCAATTGATAATGGTGAAGTTGCCATATTAGGTAAAGCCCGCGGCTCAAAGCAGGGCAACAACTTCTTAATTGAACAGGTCAACACCTACGGTGGAATTGATTATTCTATGCCTGTCCTTCTTGGCTACACCGGCTGTTCAACAGAACTTATCGACAAATACATTAAGGACAGCAGTTCTTTATGGGAAAATAAAATTCCTGTTCCAGCCAGAATAAAAGTCGGAGCTACAATCGGAACACATATAGGACCTGGAGGAATTACTGTAGCTTTCTTCTCAACAAAGTAATTAATTTAATTTTTTGAAATTTTTTCAAAAAAGTGCTTGACACTTTTAACTTTTGCGTGTATTATATCACTTGTGTTCGCGAGAAACCAAACGAACAACACAATATAATATGCGCGAGTGGCTCAGTGGTGGAGCACCTCCTTGCCAAGGAGGGGGTCGCGGGTTCGATCCCCGTCTCGCGCTCTCTTAGATAACAAAAGGGGCTGTCGCTTTAACGATTGAAAATCGTTAAGGTACCAGCCTCTTTTTCCTATAAAAATACGATTTTTAAGTTACTATTTATTAAAATGAATGGGATGTGTCCCAAATTGGCGTACTTTAATAAACCTATACAGGTTTTAAAAATTTTTATTTTGATATTTCTAAATTCAGGCACTTTTTAAAGGAAATAAATATGTTCCTGTCTTCCCGTTCTGAATCTTATTATGAAGTTTATTTATGTTTCTTGCAATTGCTAAAAGAGTACTTTCAGCGAGTACATTCGCAGTCCCTTTGCTTAGGTATCTTCTGAACTGAATGTCCTGTTTTATGTCTCCAAATGAGCCTTCAGCCTGAATGCTCCGGTTCATCCGATACAATACCCCTTCATCAGATATGATTCGTTCCAAACCCTCTTTTCTGTGTTTTATAAATGTTTTTGCAACTTGTAATACCTTGGTTCTTTCTCCTAATGGCGTTTTGCAGTTATTACCTTTTATGCAGTCACTCTTGTAAGGGCAGTCGCTGCAATTCTCACATGTATAGATAGTTTTTTCACTCACATATCCTGTTTTAGTTTTATTGTGTCTTATATGTGATACTGTAAGTTTCCTGTTATTCTTACATGTATAAAAATCGGATATTTTATCGTATTCCATGTTTTCTATCTTTCCAATATCATTCTTGTATTTCCTTGTTTTTGATATCTCATAATTAGCCGGCTTTATGAATGCTATCTGATTATTAGCTTCAAGAAACAGATAGTTTTCCTCGCTCTCATAACCAGCATCCGCAGTTATGTTCTTATATTTGAATTTTAAGTTATGTTCAGCATTTTTGAGAGCATACAGCTTTTTGCGTAGTCTCTTTAAATGTTTGATTTTTACTACATTTCCATAAACTATTTTTATGTCATAGAGTTGTTCACATTCAGCTACAAAATCAGCTAACTTAATTAACAGTTTTGCCTGATTTTTTGTAACGGCTTTTTTCCACACGAAAGTATATTTATTGGCATTTGCCTCAATCTTGGTACCATCAATAAAGATAGTTTCACCAGATATTTCACCTAAATCACAAAGGATATTTGAAACTTCTGCGAGAACAGACATATCTTTTGCCTGCTTCAATACAACCGTCAATACTTATAACCGGATATGAACAAACAGCAAAATCTGGTCTTGCTGATAGTTTATCATATTCATCCTTATACTTATAATCCGCATACACATCACTTTCATACGCTGTTGATAATAACGCTGCCATAAAGCCTCCTGCTGAAAAGCCCATAACGCCTATCTTAGCTTCATCTATACCGAATTCCTGTGCCCTTCCTCTTATAACTCTCATTGCACGCATAGCATCTATAAGTGGGACATCCTCTGCATTATCATGTTCATCTGATGGAAGTCTGCATTCAAGAACAAATGCAGCTATTCCCATACTATTAAGCCACTTTGCAACATCTTCACCTTCAAAGTTGTATACAAGGCGTCTGAACGCACCTCCTGGAATAATCAATACTGCCGGAATCCTTTGTCTGTCTGTACTGTTACCAATACCATCAGGTATATAAGGAACAATATCCGGATCTGTAATGTTCTGCACTATATGCTTTACTCTTCCATCAGGCATATCTTCAGTGTAATATTTTCTTGTAAGCTTAAGGTTCTGCGAACCCGGAGCCCCATGCTCAAACAGCCTTATCTTGTTTACTGGTGACTTAAACACCTCATTCTGTGTATCTGTCATATCTACTCCCCCCTGCTCTCAAGAAACAAAAGCTTATTAGCCTGTATGCTCAGCTCATCATAATGCATAAGCATATCACTCTCATCATATTCTTCCGGAATCACTTTATAGCCTTCAAACCTTATAAGATTCTTGAAATATTCTTCCACATCTGCTGTCTGCTTAACAACAACCTCACTGAATGCCACTTCCTCTTCTGACTCCTGAAAATCTGGTCTGTAAAGAAGCTCACCGGTAATTATATTTTCTTTATCGGCTACAAATACGGCTTTGGCATAATATTTGTTACTGTCCGTTGTCGCAAGACGTATTCTTCTTAGTGGTGCCATCGTCTTATCATTCATGGCATTCGCTTTCCTGACTTCTTCTGAATCAAAATATTCCTTTTCAATTATCATATTTAACCTTCTTTCTGTCATATAAATCACTCATAGTTTTACAATATCCAAAACAGGACGATATATTTAAGGTTCTTAATTGATATATGTTCTAAACAGGCTTTTGTATCAGAAAACTATTTTTCCATTTTTTAGCCCCCAAAATGGAATTTATTTTTTCACTTTCTTTTCCACAGTTTTGCATTAAATAAATTCATTTTCTTCTTTTCACCTTGCTTCTTTTTGAAAAATTATATTTCCTTTTTATGAAGAATTTCGGAAATTAGATTTGCGTGATACAAAAAGTAATTGTCTACCACTATGCTAACTCACATAGTGCTAAACGTCAATTATTTCTTACCATTATATTTCATCTGGTCTGACTTCTGTTGAATTAACTTCACGCACCATCTGCATCATATAATTTTTATTCATATCACCATTATCAGGAACTATATAAGTTCGTGTATGCTGCTTGGTAAAACATATAGCCCTTTACAATTATTACCAGTTTAATCCTTCACCTTATTTAAACAATCCTTTAAAATGTCTGTGTTATCGTAAAGCAATAAAGATACCCCGAATGTTCTGTCTTTATTAGATAGCACATAAAGGCTTGTATCAAAATCATCTTTATCCATATAAGGGTATAACTTTTCTGCTATATTAAAAAATTCTGGTGTATTTTGTTCCATAGTATTCTTATAAGCATAATCCCACAATTTATTTACGGCATCATTTTTATCTATTCCCCATATGTCTAACATCTGATTAGTAATAGTTGCAGGAGCACCACGTTCAATCTGTAAGTAATACATTACCGACAAATCATCTGTAATAGGGAAGTGTGGAGCATTACTGAATAATTTTTTATTTGCCTGTGTATTAACAATTATAAGAACATAACTGCAGATGCTGGTTATGAGAGCGAGGAAAACTATCTGTTTCTTGAAGCTAATAATCAGATAGTATTCATAAAGCTGGCTAATTATGAGATATCAAAAACAAGGAAATACAAGAATGATATTGGAAAGATAGAAAACATGGAATACGATAAAATATCCGATTTTTATACATGTAAGAATAACAGGAAACTTACAGTATCACATATAAGACACAATAAAACTAAAACAGGATATGTGAGTGAAAAACTATCTACACATGTGAGAATTGCAGCGACTGCCCTTACAAGAGTGACTGCATAAAAGATAATAACTGCAAAACGCCATTAGGAGAAAGAACCAAGGTATTACAAGTTGCAAAAACATTTATAAAACACAGAAAAGAGGATTTGGAACGAATCATATCTGATGAAAGGGTATTGTATCGTATGAACCGGAGCATTCAGGCTGAAGGCTCATTTGGAGACATAAAACAGGACATTCAGTTCAGAAGATACCTAAGCAAAGGGACTGCGAATGTACTCGCTGAAAGTACTCTTTTAGCAATTGCAAGAAACATAAATAAACTTCATAATAAGATTCAGAACGGGAAGACAGGAACACATTTATTTCCTTTAAAAAGTGCCTGAATTTAGAAATATCAAAATAAAAATTTTTAAAATCTGTATAGGTTTATTAAAGTACGCCAATTTTTGGAACATCCCATTCATTTTAATAAATAGTAACTTAAAAATCGTATTTTTATAGGAAAAAGAGGCTGGTACTTTAACGATTTTCAATCGTTAAAGCGACAGCCCCTTTTTGTTATCCGAGAAGTGCGAGGCACTTCTCGAAACCCAACTGCTTCGAAGTTTGGGTTCGATTTCTCAGAGTGCTAAAGCACTCTTCGGTCGTGTCAGAGCAGAGGTCCACGGACCTCTTGACTCTCGAGACACTAAAGTGCCCCTCGGTCGTGTCAGAGCAGAGGTCCACCGGACCTCTTGACACCCGTCTCGCGTGACGTACGGGAGGGATTATCAATAAGTCCTAAAACAAAAGTTAGTTCACTACCTCTAATATTCCTTGTGCATCGGCACGGGCCAGGACATCTAGCTGGGAGTCGGTGCTGAAATGAGTTCTGTAGTCGTTCTCGTTGCTTAGAAATGAGTGTTCTATTATAATTGTTGGTATTCCGGCATATGTGCCGTTGTATATAAGTCCATAATAATCTGCTGGTGAACCGTCTGGGTAGAGTTCATTTACTGTGTTGGTACGCTGTAATATGCCATTAGTGTATTCTGTGTTCCAGTCATCTGCTATTGGAATTCCTATATTGTTAAGATTGCGGATAATTGCATTTGCAAGCATATTTTCTTTATCATATATGCTTGCAAATCTTGAATCAGATGGCTGATATCGGCTACAGCTCATTAATACCATACAGCCTCTTGGATTAGTATTATCCTGGCTTTTGCTGTTAATATGAACCGATATAACATAATCGGCGTTATTGCCTTTAGCATAGTCTATTCTTCCCCTATGCTCACATCTGTATCAGAAGTACGTGTCATAATGACATTAAGATTATCATTCTGTTCAAGATACCACTGAAGCTTTTTTGCTATTACAAGATTAATATCTTTCTCTTTAATGAGTACACCATCATATGTTTCTTTCGTTCCTCATTACTTCCACCGTGTCCTGCATCTATACATATAGTTGTCTTGTGCTGCGCTTCCTGAATATTTTCCTGTGTATCATCATCTTCTGCTCCACCTGATACATAAGAAAATGTGTCATTATATACAGGCTGCTGGCTGTTATCATCTACATTGTTACCATTTTCTGTATAATTATCCGTATCATAATCCGAATTATCATTGCTTATACTTTCATCACCGCTGTTATTTTCATATTCAATATCTGCATTATTTTCGTTATCCGTTACAGCAGATGTGTTATCGGCTTCGCTGGTGTTCTGGTTCTCATCTAAATTAACAGACAGATCATCTGCATTTACATTCTGCATACTATCTGTATCACTATTATTTACCGCAACAACTGCCGTATCTGCTTCATTATTAGAATTATCAGACTTACCGTCTGTCCTTCCGCACGCTGTCAGGCTCAATGTCAATGTACTTACTAACAACGCTGTATTTATCACTTTTATTATATTCTTTAAATTATTGTTTCTCATTTTACTCCATTCCTATGTATTTAATGTGTATATGATATACCTTTCATTTAATAATATCTATACCTCAATTTTATTTTTAAATTTACTTTTCAATTTTGTTTCAAATTTCATTTCTATATTTTATAGTGTTCTGATAATGTATTTTCAATAATATAATTTCAATAATAAAATATACCATTTTACATATCTTTTCACACACATATTATTAATATATCCCCTGTTTATGTGCCCTCATTTGTGTACACATTCACACATTTGTTGCGTCATTTTGCATTAATTTTAATATTTTTTAGTTTTTTACTTGTATATTATTCACAAAGTGTTAAAATATAAACATAAATTCAACGTGAATGGAGGTAAATATTATTATGGCACAGAGATTTATTCTTAACGGTACATCTTACCACGGAAAGGGAGCTATCAAGGAGATAGCGACAGAGGCTATTTCAAGGGGATTTAATAAAGCATTTGTATGCTCTGACCCTGACCTTATCAAATTTGGTGTAACTAAGAAAGTTCTTGATGTATTAGACGAGAACGGACTGGCTTATGAGGTTTATTCAGACATCAAGCCTAATCCAACAGTAGAGAATGTTAAGACAGGTGTACAGGCATTTAAAGATGCTGGTACAGATTATCTTATCGCAATCGGCGGTGGTTCTTCAATGGATACAGCCAAGGCTATTGGTATTATCATTAACAACCCTGAATTCAGTGATGTTATAAGCCTTGAAGGTGTTGCTCCTACTAAGAAACCTGCCGTTCCTATTATTGCAGTTCCAACTACTGCTGGTACAGCCGCAGAAGTTACTATCAACTACGTTATCACAGATACAAGCAAGAACCGTAAAATGGTATGCGTTGACCCACACGATATCCCTTTGTCGTAGCTGTTGTTGACCCTGATATGATGTCTAGTATGCCTAAAGGGGCTTACAGCCGCAACTGGTATGGATGCTTTAACACACGCTATTGAAGGTTACATAACTGCTGGTGCCTGGGAATTATCTGATATGTTCCATCTTAA
>VOFH01000364.1_pt1 | contig 132001 bp, 213 predicted proteins | sample 5384091 | NCBI WGS metagenome assembly VOFH01 (sample SAMN12384727, study PRJNA508395) | human gut metagenome | isolation source: healthy gut G | host: Homo sapiens
AACTGAAACAATGACCGACATAAAAATATTAACTAATGTTAATTCTTGAAATACTTTTGTTAATTTATTTTTATCCTCACGAACTTTTTGCAACTGCTCGTATCCCATAGGTAGAAATTCCGAGCGATGCTACATAAAGTACAGTAACTACTGATTGAAGTGAAAACGAGGTGGTACCCCTAACCAAGTGGGTTTAAATTCTAGAAATGTACGGAAAAGTAATTAGAGGAAAACAATATTTGACAAAGTTATAAAACATTCAATATTGCATAATTTTAATTGATTTCTCTTTCATTATTATATTCCATTTTCAATTTCAAAATAAAGCGTTTTAAAAAAAGACGAAATAACAATACAGTTTTGAGAAAATTTTCGTTAAAAATTATCTTATCAAAAATTGATAAGAAAAATCGACCCAAAGAAATCTTTTTTTTAAAAGAAATAATGATTTTTTCGAAAATCTTTTTTTCTTTTTATAACAACTTCACCAAAATTTTCTATTACATTATCACGTAATCTTTCCTTTAAAAGGTATAATTTAGGAGCGAAGATACATTCTTTTTTAAAGAATTAATAATAAATAAATTATAATAATCATACGGAAGTTTACTGAATTACTATACCCTTCCAATAAAGTTTTAAATCCCGTCAATCATATTTTCTTGGTAAAATCATTACCTTTTTTCAAAACTTTAACATGTTTCCGGTCATTATCAAGGATTGGAATTACTTTTCCATTAGTTGACTTATACGCAATTGTCGGGCCATGATCAGCTACAAAAATATCCTCATAAAATTCATAATTTCTACTAATAATATCAAAAAACTCCGTCTTCTCAGGAAAATCATTAAACATTATACCGAACTTATTCTTTTTTCGAAATGTTATCATTATTTTGATATTTAAGACCAAAATAATACCCTATAATAATTTTATCAGATAACGCCCTTTGAATATTATCTTGAATTGTACCTTTCCAACCTATATCAACCAAATAAATAGTATCATCACTAGTTAAACTATTCACATAATCTCTAAAATTCGAGCTCTTTGATTTCTCAAACATATATCTCTTAAGAAAAACAGGGTTGGATTTCAGTAACTCTAAAAGCTTGGAATTTTTTCAAGAGTCTCCTTAATTTCAACTCTTAAATCACCAGCTATCTGTTTAATCTCTTCATCTGAAAAATTTAAATTCAGAAGAAAAATTTTCTAAACTAATTTTTTATATTGTCTAAAAATGATATCAAAATCTTCAACATCAGGATTAGTTAAAGATGGAATTAACGTTGAACGTCTCGAAACATAAAAATAATATGTTTGAATCTTATTCTTATGTAAAAAAGTACTTTGATAAAGATCAAATAATTTCTTTAATAACTGACCTTCACGTGAACAGAATAAAACTTTGGTCACTCTATCCTTTTAAGTTGAACATGTAATTTCGAAACAAAATATAAAATGTCTGCTAAGAATCCATTAAATGGAGCATCCTCGGCATCGGAAAAAAGAACATTTTTTTATAAAGTTTCTCAAGTCCTTTATCGTCAATTAAACTATCTTCAACTGGTTTATACTCTCTAAAATATGCGTTTAACCCTAAATTACTGGGATTGACAAAGTCAGAGATATAATTATCTCCAATCATAGTTTCTTGGTGAGGCTCCAGTCCTGTTATAAATAAAATTTTTCAAACAACCTACCACTAGATTTACGTGCATTATATTCACTAGAAACAAAAATATCTTCGAAATAATGTTTGATACCTAAATGTTCCAAAATCTTACCTATAAGCTTACTATCGGCATAGAAATCGGAAATAACGTATAATTTTTTTCCCATTTTCATAATGAAACTTTATAATATCTAAAATTTCATTATCTATATAAATATGCTCTATTTTAAAAGTACTTCTAACTCTTTTCGAAAACTCAACAAAATCTTCAATATCAGGAAAATATTCTGATTTAGAAAGATTATTTAACCTATTATAAAGCTCAGATAAAGATCTTGATAAGCAACTTCTTCAAAGCCATTGTTTTTTTTTTTCAGTTTCAATTTTTTTTCTTATTTGATAAATTACAGATGGACTAATCGAAAATCTTAAATAGCACGAAACCTCTTTGGCCCACTTAAATAAAATAATTTCAGGATTACAATCACGATGAACAATAGTATCAAAGAAATCGAATGCGACAATGTTGGTCTTAATTTTTTTATAATCAATTACAGACATCATTTCACCTAATTATCTAATAAAATTTTAACAATCTGTTTACAAGCCGTACCATCACCATAAGGATTGCTAGCTTCACTCATTTTATTGTACTCAGTTTGATCTTCCAGCAATCGCTTGAAATTATTATAGATGTTTTCCTCACTTGTTCCAACTAATTTCAAGGTTCCGGCAGCGACACCTTCAGGACGTTCTGTTGTATCTCGCATCACTAACACAGGTTTGCCTAACGAAGGTGCTTCTTCCTGAACGCCACCTGAATCCGTTAAAATCATATAACTTTGGTTCATGAAATTATGAAAATCAATCACTTCCAAAGGTTCAATAATTTTCATTCGTTCATTATTTCCAAATACTTTATTGGCTAATTCACGAACTTTGGGATTCTTATGAATCGGATAAACCACCTTCACATCTTCGAATTCATCCAAAATACGATTGACCGCTCGGAACATATGCTCCATTGGTTCACCCAGATTTTCACGACGATGCGCTGTCAACATAATGAGCTTACTTCCTTTGGCCCAATCTAAAATAGGATGGCTATAATCATTTTGAACTGTAGTCTTCAAGGCATCAATTACAGTATTCCCAGTAACGAAAATGTTCTTTCGACCTTCTCTCACTAGGTTTTCTTTTGAAACCTCTGTAGGAGCAAAGTTGTAATCAGAAACTATAGACGTTGCTTGACGATTAAATTCTTCTGGAAACGGACTATGTAAATTATAAGTTCGAAGGCCTGCCTCAACATGCCCTACTTTAATACCTTTATAAAATGCTGCTAGAGCTGTTACAAAGGTCGTCGTTGTATCACCATGAACTAGAACAATATCTGGTTTTTCTTCATCTAAAACTGATTGTATTTTATCTAAAATAGATGTTGTTATTGTAAATAGTGTCTGATTGGTTTTCATGACACCTAGGTCATAATCAGGTATAATCTTAAAAACATCTAAAACTTGTTCTAGCATTTCCTTTGTGTTGACCAGTAACGCACACTACTGTTTCAATAGTAGTATGCTGTTTCAGTTCTTTAACTAAAGGGACACATTTTAATCGCTTCTGGACGTGTTCCAAAAACCAACATTACTTTTTTTCATTTTACACCTTCCAATATATTAATCATTTTCAATCACAATAAACGGATATTTCGAATCAATTACTCCTCTTATACCATCAACGTAATACCTAATAATCTTAATATTTTTTTCTTTTCCTAAAAGAAGACGATAAGTAAATCTAAAAAGTAGATACATCAGAAATCTAATATATTTAATTTTGCTATTTATATTTCTTTTAACGAAAACTACTTTATTTCTATTCATCAAATACTCTTGTAATCCATTTATAGCATTAATAGATACCGATCCCTTTGTGGTAAATATAGTAGTCCGTTAGACATATATTTTTAAACCCTTGTTCTTTGGCCTTGTAACACCACTCGGTCTCCTCATAAAATAAAAATAACTCTCCGGTATATACCCTAACTTTTTAAGAACTTCAGTTCTGAATAACATACAGGCACCACCGATATAATCGCTCTCAACAATGGGAGGTAATTTTCTTCTTGAAACTTTATTATTTTTCAGATTAACGTATCCTTTTTCAATACAAATATCACCTCCAGTAGATTGAACTAAATCATCATCTTTATATTCCACAAGTGCTGGACTTATAAAAGCAATTGAACTATCATTCTTCAAGAAATCAACACAGGGTGTTAAAAAATCAATATCAATAACAGTATCATTGTTTAATATACATATATATATATATCCTCTTTTTTCAGCAATTTTTTATACCAATGTTGTTACCATTAGCATATCCTCGGTTCACCTTATTGGGAATAATTTCAACATCATTCAAGCATTTTCTCAATTACTAACACTATCATTAGAAGAGTTATTATCAACTACAATAATGTCGTACATATCACGTCGAATCGTTGACTGTAAACTATGAATACAATTAATCGTATCGGTGTAATTATTATAATTTAGAATGATAAAACATACTTTATTTAACATTTATCTCTCCTTAGTCAACTGATAATCATAAAAGAATATTAATGCAAAGATCAACACTAAAGAGTAAATCCTCTGACTACCAAATATGTTTAATGATGCGGCAGTTACCAATATGTTAGTCAACAAACCTATAAATAGAGAACATTCACATATATATTTTTTATTCTTTGTTCTTCTTATCAAGGTCACCAAATTTATATATCAAATAACCATATAAAAAGAAAGAAAGTATTCCAAATTGAACGAAAAGTTCTACGAATCCCAAGTCGTCAAGATACATCTGAACCATACCGGGACCAAACAGTATAGAAAAACTATTTGCGTTTAAGGAGGTTAATATACCTAATCCGTATATCCAATGATTGTCTCTCAACAAACTCAAATAATACTTAAGTTCCCAATATCTAAATCCTAAGCCCAAATCAGTAGATCCATTATTAAACAGATTAATATACCCTTTTATCAAGTCTAAGCCACCAGTTAATAAAAAGCATACTATTCCTGCAATAATACAAAAAAGATAAAATGCATATAAGTTTTTTATAGTATAAATACATTAAAAACATTGATAACAACTGAGGGAAGATTAACATACGAGTTTGATTTACAAAAACTACAAAAATCATCATAAAAAGTAGTTTATAAAAATACTTTCTTTCACCATACTTTAAGAAAAGTAAAAGGATAAAAAAGTGCTATAGAAATTAGAGGTGTCCCATCAATTCGAATAGAAGTTTCATTTCTATACCATAACTTTCCAAACTCCATCAATATTTTTGGAAACAATTGAAATTTAAGTAATGAAAATGACAGCCATGATATAAAACGAATAACCAATGAAACAAGTAAAATGTTTATTGTATTATCAATTATTCGTTTCATCTTTTTTTCATTATTCCCAAATAAATAAATTAAAGTAAAGAATAATAAAACCCAAATATATTGTCTTATAGCATAAAAATATTCGATAAATGAATAAGAATAAGAATTGCGGCTTTTATGATTTGAAAATAATACACACAAAAATATGCAGCACCAAAAAACGCAGACCTAGATATATTTCTATTTAGCTATTAAAAGTTGGAATCATAAGGATAATAATAAAAATAGAGATAAGTGTAAGTAAATTTCTATGAATAAACAGACTAACATTTAAAAACAAAAACAAATCCCACAGAAAATGCTACAGAAATATAATAAAGTAATTCCATTAATTCTATACGAATTCGTCTCAATTTTCCTCCCAGAATATGTTAAATACAGATTATAATTTTTCAATCAATGCTTCTATTCTTGAAATTCTGATTTTCCCAACTATTACAATTCAAGAAATCTTCTCTGCATCTTTTCATTGTATTTAATTTCTTTTGATTGCATTAATATTTCAAGCTGACTCTTAAATTCGTCATAACCATCGTAAGAATAAGTAAATTTACTAAATCTTTCTCTCTCCTTATAACTGATCGTCAAGATATCTTTATTAAAATTGATGTACTCATACAATTTTACAGGATCAACTGCTTCCACAATATCATTTAATTTAAATGGCATAATCAACGCATCAGCATCTTTTGATATTAGAATAGATATCTTTGTGATCTACACTACCAACATACTTTATTCTTTCATTTTCAGGGAATAGTAACTCCACTTACTGGTCCTATCAAACGATATTCAATATTCTTAAAATCTTTTAAACTTTTCAACAAAATATCGAAATCAAACCAATGACTTGATTGTACCAACATAAGCTAAAACATATTTTTTGCCTTTTTTTTTTTTCTGCTGGAACATCTAATACATCTCCATTATATCCGTTTCTAACAACTTTAATTTTAGACTCATCTATTACCTTCTTGAAAATCTTTCAACAGCTTTGATAGTAATCTTTCACTAGATACTAAAATTAGATCTGCCCTAGCAATTAATTTAGTTTCAAGTTTCCTTGATTCGTTGCTGCTCGTTATTTTCAGTAATGAAAGCAGTATGATAATCCATACAGTCATAAATGACCTTTCCTTTATAGTTATTATCAAATTTTCAAATTGATTAGGATGTGTTAAATAAACAATATCTGGATCAAACTTTCTTGCTACTTTTTTATCTTTCGGGAAACAATCCAATCATTTACTGCCTTAAGTTTTGCAAATCTAGTTACAAAGGGGATACTATAAATTCGAGAAAGCTTCACACTATTTTCATTCCTATTTAGAGTAAGACCTTTTCTATTATACCAATACCGATAAAGAACTTCCACATGGTGATTCTTAGACAATCCTTCTGCAATAAAGTGAGGTCGTTGTTTTATCCAATTCCATTCAACGTTCATTACATAAAGTATTTTTTTCATGTTATTTTTCCTTCCCCATCAATTCTAAGAAATAACTAGTAGATTCAAAATTACACTTGTTTGAAAAGATGGTTTTTTCTACCAAATTTGAATATACCTGATTTGTCGCAACATTTTGATGATGGAGAACTTTAATCTCTGGTGTATATAAACGTTTGTATCCTTTTTTTTTCACATTCATAGTCCAGAATTTCTGTTTCAAAATAGAAAAACGTATTTGGATTAAAAGCAAACTCCTCATTTTTTTATATAATCTTTAGAGTATACGATAAAAGAGCCATGTAAAATTGGATTTACGACGGTTTTCTTATAATTGCTTTCTGAATTTCTTCTTTTCCGATAGATAAGTGTTCGTAATTTTTACTTGCTTTAAGCCAACACTTTATTTTCAAATAAAGACTAATCTGACTTTCTTTTTAAATTTTTGATTCAGTTTTTGACTTCATCATAAGTATAATGCGAACATCGTTTTGGATTCTGATGAAGATGATAAGTCGTTGAATAAATATCAGGACCGAGTAAATGAAATTTTTCTCGCTCATATATTTCACTAACTTTCTCCTCAAAATTGTTAGTTTCTATTTCTACATCATTGTTCATAATGACAATAAAATCCGGTTTATATTTGAATTTAGAATATTGATAGGCGACATTATTTCCTCTAGCAAATCCTAAATTTTATCATTTATTAACACATCAATTTCTTCATCATCTTTATAAAATTCCTGTAACTGTTCACCTGTTCCGTTATTTGAGAAATTATCAATGATGATTATTTTTTTCTGATTGCAATTACTTTCCTGTATAGATTTCACACAAGAAACCGTCTCATCACAAACCTTGTAATGTAAAATAATATAACAAAACAAATTCTTACCCTCCTATATGCGACTTTCTATCTTCTTCAGCAGGTTCTTCGTAAAAATAGTTTTCACCATACAGCCTCTTCAGATAATTATCATAATCAGACGGAACTCTATACTCTGTGTCTTCAAATCTCAAAAAACACCTTTTCCCCAAATCTCGGAAGGCATCACTTCTTTAGTGAATAAAGAAGCATTTACTGTACCAGCATAATGTTGTTTCTTCCAATCATATCGCTTATACAACCTATCCAGTCGGTTGTATACTGAATTTTGAGGAAACAGTTTTGCAAAACCTAATTTTTAAATAATCCAATCAGCAATTTCTGCTTTTTAGAATGCATATCAATATGATCGCCTTTATAAGTTGTTCCCAAACTAGCTAAAAAACGGTACCAATACACTTTAAGGTAATACACCTTTCTGACTAAACTATTGTTAGGAGCGCCATCAAGAGGTATGATATCAATAAGATGCAAGCCAAGATTTGTATTCCTGGGTAGTCCCAATTTTATTCTCTCATCTTCAAGTAGAAAAAAGACGTGGAAAATAACAGTGTAATTCTTCACAATACTGATGACAAAGAACCTGATACTTACCTGCAATTATTTTATTTTCAAAAATTTGTGGTAGCTGATTATAATCTTCTCTCGGAACGGCAATATCCACATCATCATCCCAAGGGATAAACCCTTGGTATTTAACTGCTCCCATCACACTTCCGCCTCTCAAGAAGAACATTAGATTATTTTCTTTACAAATCTTGTTGAATTCTTTTAAAGCATCCAGCTCAATTTCTTGAATTTTTTTAAGACTTCAAACTGTCCCATTATTTCACCCGCTTTTTCTCTTTTACAACTTTATAAATAAAACTAACATTTCCCACAAAATAACGCTTAAAGAGCCGTTTGGGTTCATTGGCCACACGAAACAACCACTCTAAATTTGCTTTCTGCATCCACATTGGCGCGCGCTTGATATGACCTGATAGGACATCAAAACTTCCTCCAACTCCCATAAACACAGAGTTTACTCCATTATCCATAAACTTCTGGATCAAGTACTCCTTTTTAGGAGAAGTAATGCCGACAAAGACAAAATCTGGATTTTTTTTTTTTCGAATATCTTCTTGAATAATTTCTTCCTCTTCAGCAGAAAAATAACCATTTCGATGGCCAACTACCTGTAAATTTGGATAATCTTTTTTAAAGACGGCTAACATATCAGTTAATACTTCCTCTTTTTGCTCCAAATAAATAGACAGAATAACCTTTTTCATTGGCTAAATGAAGAAGTTCTTGCATCAAATCAGTACAACCTTCACGGTCTTGAGCAGGATCTGAATATCTGAATATCTCCAGATCGTCCAACCATCCATATACGCAACGTCCAGTTTGACCACTTCGTCAAAATCTGTAATCTCACTGCGTCCGCTCACTTGCCAAAGGCCTGTAATCCCTGGCTTGAAACTGAGTCGGCGTTTTTGGGCTGGCGTATAGTCTTGGTATTCGTCTACCGTTGGAGGACGAGTTCCGACTAGACTCATATCACCGATCAACACATTGTAAAACTGTGGTAACTCATCGAGGCTGGTCTTACGGATAAAGCGACCAATCGGTGTTACTCGCGGATCGTTCTCCATCTTGAACATGCCACCCGTCATAGTATTTTGAGCCATGAGATCTTTTTAATCTCTTCGGCATCCACGCGCATGGAGCGGAATTTATAGAAGTTGAAATACCGTCCGTTCTTTCCGACCCGCTTCTGTACAAAGAAGGCAGGACCGCCATCTTTACGGATTAGAGGGACCAAAACGATACTCACTAGTCCACAAATCAAAGAGACCAAAGAGGGCTCCCTGCAATATCCAAGAGACGTTTAGCAAAAACGTGGCTCGGTTTGTAAAAATTGGTTGAGAAAGTGACGACACTTAGTCCCCCGACTTCTCGAACCCGTTTATTGCCCAAAGGGATGCGAAGTTAAAGGCATTGAGATTGACCGATACATCGATCCCCATACTCTCAAACTCCGAGACCAAGTCACTAATATTGTAGTCCTCACTTGGCAGATTAATAAACACTTCATCCACCACTTCCTTGGTCACAAAGTTCATCATTTGATCCGGTTGCACCACCCGTACACCAGAATGGGCAAAATCCGTATCATCCATGACGGTGACACCGATCAGTTCCCCATGAAAAAGGCTAGGCGAATGAAGAATATCAAAACCTTTTCCATCCGACTGGTCGCTGTGATCAAGAAAATCTTTCGCGAACTCTTCCGCCGCGGTGAAACAGACTTCCGGTATCTCTTGAGCAAGAGATCCATGACATAGACGGAAAACGTATTGAAAAGGAAAGAAGTAGATCATCCCCCGACGAGAAATGGAAAAGACCCCATCGAGCATAAAACGAGGTAAAGGTGATCCCAACAGCGAAAAAAATACGTTGTATTTCAAGACCTGAAAGAGCTCATCTAGATAACCCTCTGCATAAAAACGATAGGCAATATTGCTAATGTAAAAGGCTACAAAATGCAAGAGATAGAGAATGGCAATCGTCTGTGACGTGTATTCTGCATTCTTAAAAGACTCACAATGTAAGCTGAAAATAGGACAGCTAAACTTTGAAAGAGAACAATATTTAGTTTTTCCAGTTCAATTCTTTCTTCTCCCATTTTCCCTCGATCCTATTCTTTACTTTTTCCGTACTCTCCGTAAGATCCGTATCCCTCCATACGAACCATACTCAGCAGCTTTGATGTTAAATTTATTGAGAATGACTCCTAAGAAAGGAGTTCCCGTTTGTTCCAATTGTTCTTTAGCTTTTTGACACCATTTTGCGTCGGTTGGCACCAGATTCCGTGATCAAGACAGTTCCATCACAGCGTTGGGCGATAATCGCCGCATCAATTACGACTCCAATTGGAGGGCGTATCGACAATGATGTAGTCAAAATGCTCACGCAAGGCATCCATCATCACAGTGAAGTTCTTGCTTTGCAAGAGACCTGTTGGGTTTGGTGCGACCTGTCCAGACTCGATGATATCCAAGTTTGGGAAAATCAGTCGCATACAAGACTTGATCCAGTTGGCTCTGACCAGATAAGAAATCAGTCAAGCCTTGGATCTTCTCACGACTACGGAAAACACCTGTCATCACAGAGTTCCGGATATCACAGTCAACCAAAAGAGTCTTGTAACCCGCACGCGCAAAGGCAACGGCTCAGGTTGGTTGAAGTGGTTGATTTCCCTTCATTTTCTTGAACAGATGAGATAGCGATGACTTTTAAGTCTACCCCACTCAATTGGATATTCGTCGCAAGGGCATTGAAATACTCTTCTGCCTTATGGAATTTCTTGTAATTTATTTTTTTGAAATTTCTAACGTATTCATGCGATCCCCAGTCTACAATTTCTTAATATCTGGCACAATACCAAGTAAGGGGAAGCCCATCAACTCTTCGATATCTTCTGGTCTCTTGACACGATCGTCCAAGACTTCTACTACGACCATGAGAACCACCATCAGGCCAGCTCCAGCAATAAAGCCAAGAAGGACATTGCGTCGGATATTTGGTGAAGACGGTGATTGGGGCACTTCTGCCTCATCCAAAGTCGTTACATCGGACACCTTAGTTACAGAAATGATCTTTTCAGCTGCTACATTCCGAAGGCCATTGGCAATACGAGCCGCTTCTTTTGGATTTCCGTCCTTAGCCGTGATCGAAAGGATACGAGTATCTGTAGGAACAGACACACTGATCTTTTTCGACAACTCAGCAGGTGTCATATCGAGTTTCAATTCCTCGATGGCCTGACTCAAGACATTTTGAGAAAGAATAATTTCTCACGATAGTCCTTAACCAAGTAGGCACCAGCTTGTAAATCTGAGTTTGTCAAGGCATTGTTGTCCTGATTTTGACGACTGACCACATAGATCCGGCTAGTACTTTGGTATTCTTTCTTGGCTAAAAAGGCACTGTAGCCAAATGCTGCAATGGCAAAGACAAGAGCGACCAAAACGATCGAAAACTTGCGTTTCCATAGGGTCTTCAGCATAGCGAAAACATCAATTTCCACTGCTTGATTTTCTTGATTGTTCATTTCTAATTTACTCCTTCATGTGGATTTCTCTCCACCTGTTTCCTGGTTAGATTAATTCATCCGCTAACAAGAGTTCTTGATTGCTGACAAAGAGAGCTTGTGCTCGTTGTTCTCCGTATTCTTCCTTGATCAAGCGATAGGCTTCTGCCATATAAGGCGGTCGTTTATCCACATTGTGCATATCACTGGCCACAAAGTGTACCAAGTCTTTTTCTAAGAAATACCGAGCTCGTTTTTCAGTTGTTTTTGCTCATCCCCAAAGAGGCGAGGCTTGAGAACACTGGAACTATTGATCTGCATGTAAGCAGCCCATGTCAATCATCTCTTGCACGCGTTCCTCATTTTCTCCAAGCACTTGTAGCGCTCGATATGGGCCACCACTGGTGTCACACCTAGATGAAGCAAACGGTCCAAGGCCGTATGAATCTCCTTGTAAGGTGTTCCCATGCTGAATTCAATTAGCGCAAAGCGCGTCTCTGCCAAACGTGGAATGATCTTTTCTTCCAGTTTTTCAAGACATCATTAGTAAAGTAGATCTCTGCCCCGTAATGAATCGTTAAATCTGGCGCGACCTCTGCCGCAATTTTTTTCACTTCTTGAAAATTTTCAGAAATCTTTTCTTCGGGAGTTTCAAACATTCCCTTGCGACGATGAGAAGTGGAGATAATGGTCCGCACCCCTTGGCGATAGCTTTCTTCCAATAAGGCACGCGTATCTTCTCTTGTCTTTGGTCCATCATCCACATCAAAGACGATGTGCGAGTGGATATCAATCATTTTTCTTTTCCTTCCATTACTTTTTGAATGGTTTCCTTAGCCTTGGTCAAGCTGGCTTGATCCAACTCCATGACATAGAGGTTGTAACCAGGCATAGCATAAGACGGCAAATCATTACGCCCTTGACCGGTGATCGCTTGAGAAGTCACCTCATAAGAACCACCCGTTTCTAACTGGGTATTGATCAAGTTCATCATAGTCGGCAACTGCATATTGGTTTGGACAGAATCTTGGAGGTTTCCGATAATCTCATTGTAGTTGCTTAAGACCTTGGTAGAGGTCAACTTTTTGATAATGGCCGCAATGACTTTTTCTTGGTTTTTACCACGGTCATTGTCGCCACCTTGGAGAGAGTAGCGTTCTCGGACAAAACCGAGAGCTTGCTCTGAATTCAAATGAACCTTTCCAACTGGGAAATGGAACTTGCCATGAAGGCTCGTGAATTCTTGGTCATTTTCCACATCGATTCCCCTAGAAGGTCAATCAACTTGAGGAAGGAGGTGAAATTGAGACGAACGTAGTAGTTGAGCTTGATATCATAGAGATTCTCAAGGGTATGGATCGAAGCATCCACTCCGTAGATCCCCGCATGGGTCAACTTATCATTCTGGTTGTTACCACCATCTGCAATCGGTACATAGGCATCCCGTGGAGTCGTTGTCAATAGGACTTGCTTGGTCTTTCGATTGACCGTCATGATGATATTGACATCTGAACGAGAAACCGAGGTTACCGGACCATAGGTATCGATCCCGCTGACATAGATGTTAAAGACATCCGCATTGGCAGACACCTTGCTCGTCGCTGCCACTTCTTTTCGGATCTTGTAGGAATAGATTTTCTTCAACTTCTTCGCATAGTCCGCATCTTCTGCGGCAATGGTATCCTCAAAGGTACTGTTGAGGACCATAGCAGAGGCATTCCCTTCCTGCAGACTCTTATAGGCATCTAGATAAGTCGGTGCATCCACTACAGAAATTTCCTGACCCTTGGTCTTTTGATGTTGTCCAAGAGGGCAGTGAGATTGGCTTCGTTATTGTTGCCCTTTGGGGCCACCACTTCCTTGATTTCTTTGATATCTTTGATGTCACTGTCTTTCTTGACATAGACAGCCATCTCAAACTCTGTATAGTTAGAGTGGCCATTGACATTACTAGTCAGATTCAGCAGCTGTTGACTAGCAAACAAAACTCCTGAACTAGTCAATAAGCCGACAAGAAGCAGGACCAAAGTTGTCTTTTTAGCCTGATTTTTGATCACAAACCAAACTGACAAGAGCAAGAGAAGTGCTAGTAGTGCAATCACGAGAACATTGACATAGCGAAAAGCCAAGATGTTATTGGCCAACATGGTATAGGTCGCCCAACTTGCAGTCATAAGCAAAAAAATAAGCAATACGGAATTAATGATTCGCAATTGCCCCCACTTATGTTCTGAACGACGACTCCGTCTCCTTTGTGACATAAATACCTCCAATTAGTCCTAATCATATTTATTGTAACATATTTTTAGCAAAAAATGCATTAATTATCACTTTTTGTCCATTATGGACATTTAAAAAGTAAGCGTTTTCTGAAATAAGCAAAATCCCTTGTATACTTATGCAGAGAATGAAAAAAAAAACCGGGTGAAAAGCCCGGTTTTTTGAAGATCCTACAAAAGATCATCTCGTTTGACCTGCTCAAAACTTTCTTTACCGTCATTGAGCTTGTCCCAGATGACGACTTTTCCTTCTTTGAGGGATTTTTGAACATCAATGATCCGCTGGTTAGAAGAGCCACGGAACTGCAACATGAGGTTGCGTTTGCTCTTATCATAGCGGCCATCGACCAGAATATCAATCAGTGATAGAAGCTCTAGTTTGTCTGGTGTCTCCAGCATCATTTCTTCCCAGGTGTAGCCGGTCCAAGACCAGATATCTTTATTAGGCAACTCTTTCCGAATGCGTTTAACGAGAGGCAAAAGAATTCCAGTATTCAGGAATGGCTCTCCACCGAGTAGGGTCAAACCTTGAACATAAGGTTGGGCAAGATCTGCCATAATCTGTTCTTCCAACTCTTGTGGTATAAGGGAATTCCCGCCTTGAAAGACCAGGTCGCTACATTGTAACAGCCCTCACAGTGAAACATGCAGCCGGCCACATAAAGGGAGTTGCGGACTCCTTCGCCATCGACAAAGTTAAAAGCCTTGTAGTCGATGATGCGCCCTTGACTCAGTTCCTCACTCTTCCATTCACCTGGTTTAGGTGTATTCCATGTCATCCTTCTACTCCACTTCTATCCAATAACGCTCCGTTCCATTTCGAACAGCTTCAAATTGACCGCCATTAGCTAAGATAACCGCTCGACTGGCCGGATTTTCCGTGCTACAAGTCACCAGAGCACGATGGATGTTCTTTTCTTTAGCTAGTTGCAGACCTTGACGGAGAGCTTCCTTGGCATAACCTTTTCCCCTTTCAGAAGGGCGGATGGAATAACCGATATGACCAGCATAATTCAGCAATCCCTCATTTAGTCTCAGCCGTAGATTCAAAAAAACCTAAAGCATGACCTGATTCATCAAACAATATGAACTGAATTGATGGAACGCGATTTTCAGGCAAGTTTATTCCCATTTCTTTATTAAGGTTAGTTTCTAGCCACTCCTCATAATCAAAGTTCTCAGCATCCCAAAAGCCACCGTCGTGGGCCGACTGGGCCTCTTCAAACTCTGCCATCATGTTTAAAATGGTCTCTTTATCTGCTAATGTTGGTCTGCGTAATTCCATCTTTACCTCCCCATACGAGAAAAGCGAGAGCGAACTCTCACTTTACAACATAAACAATCATTTTTAATAAAATGAGTTAATAAATACTGAATCAATAAGGTGACGCTTATTTATCAAACTTTTTAAGAATCTACTGAGACTTTCCGCCGTGGGAAAAATGCCTGAAACTAACAAGTTTCAGGCATTATTGAGACCCTAGGCTCAATAATTAGTCATGGAACTTCGTAGAAGTTCGCTGACGTCCGTCCCCACCCAAGGAAAGTCTCAAAAAGAGAATTCCATCTTCAATATGAAGCGAGAATTCTCACCTTTATTTTTTCTTGTTCTTATTTAAAAATTGTTCTCTCAGGCTGGCTACTCGGTCTTTTTATTGACTCGACCCTTTGAATGCTTTTCGTGGAATCGTTGAACCTTAGCCTTGTCCTTTATCATCTAATTGGTATTTTCCCATAATGTCCTTTTCTAATCTGTCACTTGGTGACCAGCTGATTTGATAGTGGATCCATTCATGTGTTTGACCCGTGCAGCGATTTCCTTATGACGGCCATTGACCATCGGACGAGCTTGAGGGTTTCCTAGATAACCACAGGTCCGTTTGACCACATCAACCGTTTTCGGATCGCTATTGCCACAGTTTGGACAAGCAAATCCGCGCTCAGTCGGCGTGAAATCTCCTTCAAAATCACACTTGTAACAACGGTCAATCGGCGTATTGGTTCCGAGATAACCGACCCGGTCATAGGCATAATCCCAAACCGCCTCAAGGGCTTTTGGATTTTGTTGGAGCACAGGGTATTCACAATAGTGGATAAAGCCACCAGAAGCTCCAGCTTCCGGATAAACTTTTTCAAAATCCAACTTTTCAAATGGCGTTGGGTTCTTACGAACATCGTAGTGGAAACTATTGGTGTAGTATTCCTTGTCTGTGATATCCGGAACCTGACCAAATTTCTCCGTATCCAGGCGACAGAAGCGGTCTGTCAAGCTTTCTGACGGTGTCGAATAGATGGAGAAGTGGTAATCATACTGGTCAGACCATTCTTCCACGCGAGCTTTCATATCCTTGATGATATCGATCGTGAATTGTTTGGCTTCTGGATTGTGTTCCCAATTTGGACCATAAAAGACGGTTGCGACTTCATAAAGTCCGATATAGCCAAGAGAAACAGTTGCTCTGCGATGACGGAAGAGCTGATCTACCTGGTCATACTTGCCCAAGCGTTTCCCGAAAGCCCCATATTGGTAGAGAATCGGCGCATTGGCTGGTGTCGCTTCTTTGGTGCGTTCCACCCGGTAAACCAAGGCATCTTCAGCGATGTTCATCCGTTCATTAAAGATTTGCCAGAACTTCTCCTTGTCTCCGCCCGATTCCAAGGCAATCCGAGGTAAATTGACTGTCACAACCCCTAGGTTCATTCGGCCAGAATTGACTTCTACGCCATTCTCATCCTTCCAACCTTGAAGGAAAGAACGACATCCCATCGGCACCTTGAAAGAGCCTGTCAACTCGACAATCTTGTCATAAGACAAAACGTCCGGATACATGCGCTTAGTGGCACATTCCAAGGCCAATTGCTTGATATCATAGTTAGGGGTTCCAGGTTCTAGGTTGAGCCCCCGCTTGAGGGTAAAGATCAGTTTTGGAAAGATGGCTGTCCGATGTTCCGATCCAAGTCCCTTGATTCTAATTTCCAAAATCGCCTTTTGGATTTCCCGTTCGAAGCGATTGGTTCCAAGACCAAAGCCAAGCGAAGTAAAGGGAGTTTGTCCGTTCGAGGTAAAGAGGGTATTGATCTCATATTCCAGCGATTGCATGGCATCATAGATATCTTTTTGAGTCTTGCTCCAAGCATAGTCCTCTTGCTTTTCAGGAAGCACCCACTCTTTGGCATCTGCCAAGTGTTTTTGGTAGTTTCTTTTCCGCATAAGGGGCCAAGACTTCATCGATCCGGTCAGCCTGAGCAACCCCCGTACTGACTAGAGGCTACATTGGCAATAATCTGCGAGATTTGAGCCGTTGCAGTTTGGATGGACTTAGGACTTTCTACTTCTGCATTCCCAATCTTAAAGCCATTTCTGAGCATGCCTTCAAAATCGATCAAACAGCAGTTGGTCATCGGTGTATAAGGGCTATAGTCCAAATCATGGTAGTGAATATCCCCTTTTTGGTGGGCATTGGCTACGTGTTTAGGCAACATTTTAAGACCAATAGACTTACCTACAATCCCCGCCGTCAAATCCCGTTGCGTATTAAAGACATCGCTGTCCTTATTGGCATTTTCATTGACAACCGCTTGGTCCTTGTTGAGGAGTTTGCCGATGGTAAAGTTGATATCCGTCGCTTTTGAGCGCTCAAAATCCCGCTGCGTCCGATAAGTAATGTAGCTCTCAGCAATCGCATATTCGTTGGCTTGAAGCAATTCATGTTCAACGACATTTTGGATCTCATAGATCTTCACGCCATTTGGGAATCGCTCCAAGATCTCTGCGATCACACGATCGACAATGGCTTCTAGTTTGGCTTCCATCACTGGAGTGAGAGAAGTCACTTCTTCTGTCGCCTTCAACAAGGCTTTATAAATTTTTTCAACATCGAATTGAACACGACGGCCATCTCGTTTTTCAACAAAAATATCCGGGGCCATTCTCAGTTTTTTCTTCTCTCAAAGTGATCATCCCAAACACGCCTTTCTTCATTCATTTACATACAAGTGGTATTATACCACCCCAAAAATAAAAATCAATATCTTGTGGTGAAAATTCTAAAAACTTTCTAAAACACAAGATATTGATTTTCTTAAGAGCGTTGATAGAGTTTGAAATGACGGTATTTCTTCTCAACCAGACGATAATTTTCTTTGAGCAAGTCCTTCATATTGGAGGTCAACTCCACCTGATTGTTGACCACAATATACTTTGGGTTCAGACCGATCGATTTGTTGAATCACATTGGTCCGATTTTCATTAATCCCCAGATAAGACGTCGGGGTTAATAAAGCAGAATGCGGCCAAACGATCGCTTTCTTGATAGAGAGTAGCTGTCGTATCCCAAGCATAGATGGTATCCTTCGACTTGGTGTGATGGTTAATATAGCTGGCAATAGCACTCCGTTCACTTGATTGGCCAGACTGAAGCACGACATCTTGAACCACTGGATTCGCCAACAGATAGACAAAGGGCTACTAGTGGTAAGAAAACTTGGCTCGTAAAGTAAGCGGCCCAAACTTCCTTGTTTTTTCTTCTTCCGACCACGACGTTCGATCCCGTCGTTTTCTTCCCCATCTCGTGAGAACCAGATCGCAAACAAGGGAAGAACAAATGGCAACATTGGCAACAATTGGTAAGCGCCTTGTTCAGGAAGACCAATCGACACGATGAGGACTACCAGGCTACCTGCCCATCCCATAAAGCGGAAGATCCGGCGAGCACTGCTATTTTGCTTCGTAAAGGACATCAAAAAGGCAGAAACTAGACCAGAAGGCGAGCGCCAACAAGCCATAATAAATGGCATTACTGAAGGCCTGTCCATTGCTAAAATTCAAGGCATTAAAGACATAGGTTACTTGGTTAATGGCATAGCCAAAAGTTTGATTCCAAACGGTCACATACCCAATTGGATAAAAGACGAGTGAAAAACCAAGGAGAGCTGCTAGCAGTTGATAAAAGCCACGCGCCCATCTCTTCTGCTTGATGTTAAAGGCTGTTAATCCAAGGAAGGCCAACAAATAAAACAAGGCACTGGTCATCGGATCAATCAGGAAAGCCACAGCTGCAATCGCACCATAAAGGATAAAGCCTTCGTCCTTACGATCCCCAATCAAATAAGCCAAAATGAAATTCATGCTGGCAAATAGGATTGGAAGGCTAAAAAGAGTCACATAGGTCCCTCCAAAACCAAGGCCTAGTACCAAGAAATAAAAAGAGCAACTGGACATTCTTCGCTGTATCTTTATCAGACACCAATAGACGGACAACACGATAGAGATAGGTACCCGCAAAAAGAAGAGGGCAATCGCTTGGAGAATCATCAAGAGCCAATGGCCACCAGCCAAGCTTCCCAACCAGTTAATCGCATAATAGAGCAGACCATTGGTTCCGTAAAAATCACCAAACGGTACTTGACCCTTGGTCATTGCCCAGCCAGCATACAAGTTTTGAGATTGTTGATTGGTTGCAAAACGGGTTAAAAATGGCACCCCGACATGCAATAAACTAATCAAGAGACTCAACACAAAAGGAATCGCTAGGGGCACTGGACGCTTGGATTGACGACGGATAGGCTCAACTGCCACATCTGCCTCTAGCTCTTCCGTATTCTCTTCTACCTTAGATGCTTCCGCTTTTGCCGCTTCAACTCCCGCCTTACGCGAACGACGACTCATCCGACTGAGCGTTTGCTCCGGTTCCTGTTCGATTCTTGTGTAGGTTCTGCTACTGCTTCTGGCTTTGCATCACTAATTTCCTCTGATGCCTCCATTGCAACCGGCTCCTCCAAGACTTCTGCCTGCTGGCTATGAGTCGGCTCTTCTTCACGAAAGACTGATTTATCTAGCACTTCGCGAATTTCACGTGTATCCTGAAAACTGTCTCCCACGTGAAGCCCTAACTTTTTCGAAGTCATTTCTTGCTCTTTTTCGCTCATTCTTTTCCTTTTTTCGCTATTCTCTGCTCTTTCCTTTTAGAAAAAAAGCCCATTATCTTCTCTAGTATACCAAATTCTGCCGACCATGTCAGCCTCTTGCCACATAGTCCTATGGAAAAAGAGTCAGGCATCTCGATTCCTGACTCTGATTTTCGTTTTTATACATTTACAACATCGGTGCGAACAATTGCATAATTTCCTTGATTAAGCTTTGGTGCCATGTAAAGCGGAAGGTATCCTCTGTAATTTCTTGAGACACTTCAAAGATATGGTCAAAGTCCTCCCGAATCTTTTTCAAGGCAGGCGTCCGATACATCCAGACGGCATTTTCATAGTGATGGACCAAACTGCGGTAATCAAAGTTAATCGACCCTACAACCGCCATTTCATCATCTGCCAGGACTTGCTTACTATGGACAAAACCAGGTGTGTACTCATAGATTTTCACACCAGCATCCATCAAATCCAAGTAAGCCCCACGAGTTACGATTTGGATTAATTTTTTATCCGGAATATGCGGAGTCACGATTCGAACATCCACCCCTCGAAGGGCTGCATTGCGGATATCCTCTGTCAAATCATAGTCAATGATCAAGTAAGGAGTTGTGATGTAGACGTAATCCGTTGCCTGATTAATCATATTTTGATAGACTGTCTTTCCAACCTGCGACTTGTAAATCGGTTTTGGTCCACTCCCATAGGGAATGTAGAGCCCTTCTCCTTCGACCGCCTTTATTTTCAATATGGTAGCGGTCAAAATCCTCGATTTCCCACGGTTGATGTACCAGTTCATGAGGAAGAGTCGCGTTAAGGCCTTAACAGCTCGTCCATCTAAACGAATGGCACTGTCCTTCCAGTGACCAAAACGCTCAATGTGATTAATGTACTCGTCTGCCAAATTGACACCACCCGTATAGCCAATCTGGCCATCAATAACCAAGATCTTACGGTGGTCTCGGTTGTTATAAGCCACTGTTAGACGGGGGATCACCTTGTTAAATTTATGGGCATCAATCCCCATCTTTCGCAATCGTTTGGTATAGTTCCCAGCCAAGGTTGCCATACAGCCGATATCGTCATAAAGGAGTTTGACTTCAACCCCTCTTTTACTTTCTGTTCTAAAATCTCTAGGATACTGTTCCACATCAAGCCCTCATCAATGATGTAAAACTCGATGAAGATAAATTTTTTCGCTGCTCTCAGATCCTCTAGTAGTTGCTCATACATCTCCTCCCCTAGAGGGTAAAGGTCGATGCCGTCCCATGGTAGAGATCCGCATTGTGGTCCATGGATAAAATCGACTTGACCAAGCCATAAACCGCCTTGCTTTCTTGCTTGAGCTCCTTACGCAACTGATGACTATTGTCCTCTCGAAACTTCATGGACTCCATATTTTCCAACTGGATCATTTCCTTTTTGGACAAACGTCGCTCTCCAAACATGAGATATAAAAGCGATCCAAAGACAGGAATGACGGCAATCAAGAGCCAGGTCACCTTATTTTCAGGAGGGGTATTTCGATTGACAATAGCTAAGATCGTCGTCACATATAAGAGCCCAATGACTGCAACAGATAGCCAATGAGGGAACCACCTATTGAGCCAAAAGAAGGCTGCAAAGGATGCCCAAAGTTCAAAGCCCATAAACAAAATACTAAATCCATATTTGGACATTAACAGACGTAATTTTCGAAAGGTCACAGCATCCTCCTTTTTTCTTTCTACTAGTATACCAATTCTTTTTACCCGATGCAACGACCAGCTAAACCCCTTTTAGATAAACAAAAAGAGAGTGGGAAAAAGTCCTAGCCTCTCAATTATTTTTGGATTGTCGAGCAAGACGCAGTGGTTGAGTGGGCTCTACTACGCTGATTTCATCAGCTTTTTCAGCCCTACTCAACTTTGCGGAGGTGGGACGACGAAATCGAATTCTAACGAATTACCGATTTCTGTCCCACTCTCTCTTGTTTCGTCCCTTATTGCTTGGTCAAAACAATAATCCCTTGATCATCCTCTGCTTGTTCCAGATCTTCTAGCGATAACTGATTTCCTTCGATCCGATAGCGATAAGGCTCATCTCCGATACGCATGGATTGATTGACCGGATCAATACTAACCTCTTTGGCCTCTTCTTCTCCATCAGCATCTTGCACCGTAAACGTGCCTTTTCGACCCGTCACCACCAAGAGGATCGTATTTTCCTCGTCCTGTCCACGATAACTGCCATCTATGGACACCCCTTCTTTCTGTTCTTCACTCGCTGACGTCACAGTCTGTGATGAAGCAGACGTCTGTTTGCTCGAAGTCTGTGTCGCTTTTTCTTGCTGGCTACAAGCAGTCAGGAAAAGGGCTACTGCCAAGGTCAGTATAGACATGATTTTTTTCATTAAGATCGACTCCTTTCGCCATAACCGTATACCAACTACCACCAGTATACGCCAAGAAAGTCTTTAGGTCAATTGTTTACCCCTCTAATAAAAATGCCCTTACTTCCGCAATAAAATACAAGGATCCTGTCACAAATAAGACTTCATCTGGACGACTCTGATCCATAAATTCTTTGATATAGGCCTTGTAGTCAGCTACATAGGGCAAGTCTTGTCGGTCTCCTTGTGCTACCACTTCTCCGTAATGAAAGGTCGTCAAAATCAATTCTGCTTCTGGCAATACCTGTTTGAAGCGTTTCGAGCATCCGCTATAATCTTTTCGCTTAAGGGCTCCAAATAAAATCTTCACGCGCTTTCCTGCTAAGCTATTGGCAAACTCGATCAAGCGCAGCATGGCATGAGGATTATGGGCGCCATCCAGATACAACTGGTCGCCAAACAACTCTAGACGGCCCGGCCACCGCGTCTCTTGCTAAGGCAAGCTTGACCTGATCCATATCCACTTCTTCATCTAGACCTTCCATGTAGAGGAGAAAGGCCTCCAGAGCTACTGCAGCATTTTCCCGTTGGTAATCACCCTTCAAGCCCAGAGACGGAAAAATAAGATCCACGTGTTCATTCCAAAAACGGTCCTGCTCTAAGCCAAAATCGTTCTGGAAGGCGTGGAGATCCACAGCCAATTCCTTCGCTTTTTTCTTGACAAACAGCTGCAGCTTCATCCGATAAGGGACCCACCACAGCTTTCTTGCCCTTCTTAAAGATTCCTGCCTTTTGCTGGGCAATTTGCGCAATCAGTCCCTCCCAGTGTTTCCTGGTGATCCAGGCCAACCGAAGTGATCACTGCGATCTCTCCCGTCACTACATTAGTGGTATCTAGAATCCACCGATACCGACTTCCAATAGGACCACATCCACACCTTGTTCCTTAAAATACAAAAGGGCCATGAGGCAGATAATCTCAAAATAAGAGAGTTGGTCTTGGGTTTGAAGTAAGGTCTGCTCCATTTGTTGGACTTCTTGGCCAATCCGAGTAAAATCTTCATCTGAAATCGGCTGTTCCCCAATACAAATCCGATCATGGATACTGATCATATGAGGAGAGGTAAAGGTCCCAACCTTCTTTCCGTGAGCCATCAACAATTGACGCAGAAAAGCGATTGTTGATCCCTTCCCATTGGTTCCTGTCACATGAAGGATCGGGTAAGCCTTATCCGGCCTCCCTAAAAGGCTCACTGCCTGCTCCATACGATCCAGTCCCGATCGAAAATTCAGACCGATCCGACTATTCATCCATTGCTCAATCTTATTCACATCTTCCTCCTAAAAGAAAAAAGCGACAAAACCTCTTCTGACGTTTGCGCTCCTTTCTTTTGTAGTTATTCCTTTCTCATTTTTACAGCAAGTCCATCGGACTTCCAACTCTTTCTAGTTTCTTGAAGCAGGGCTAAAAACATCCCCGGACTTACCAACTCTTTATTTCTTGCGCAAGGGTAAAAATTTCTAGGAGTTGGGCTGAACAGGGCTCTCCCCGGACGTTTTTACTCCTCCATAAAGCTGTTGAAGACTTCTTCGATCATGTCCCATTCTGCATCTGAGTCTTCTGGGATTGGTTGAAGGTCGCCTTCTGTTCCGTCTTCGTTTTCTGTAAATGAATATGCTTGGATTTCAACTTCGCCATTTTCATCTTCTTCTGCATTTGCAGGGATCAAAAGGACATAGTTCTTTCCAAATTCCTCTTTACCATCAATAGTCAAAAGAACTTCGAACAAAGTTTCATTTCCTTGTTCATCCACCAATGTGATTAATTCACGTTCTTCATGGTCGTGGTTATGATCATGTGCCATACTATTCTTCCTCGTTTTCTTTCTAAAAATTGCGATCTAAATAATTTTGTAAAATGAGCTGCGCCGCTAACTTATCAATAACTTTTTGCGTTTGCTACGGCTAATATCTGCTTGCTCAATCAACATCCGCTCTGCAGCAACTGTCGTCAACCGTTCGTCTTGGTAGTCGACTGGCAAGCCAAACTTTTCAGCAATCATGGCGCCATAAGCCTGACTGGCTTCCACACGCGGTCCGCTGGTGTTGTTCATGTTTTTCGGCAAGCCCACAACAAAACGGTCCACCTTGTATTGAGCCACTAATTCGGCTAAGCGCTCCAAACCGAATTCTCTTTTGTCTTCATCGATTTGGATGATTTCAAGACCCTGAGCTGTAAAACCGAGAGGATCACTCACAGCAACCCCAACGGTCTTTGAGCCAACATCCAATCCCATAATTCTCATTAGAGGTCTATCCCTTGCCCTTTCAAATAATAACGTACCAATTCTTCAACGATTTCATCTCGTTCATATTTACGAATTTGGTTTCGTGCATTATTATAACGAGGTACATAGGCAGGATCACCACTGAGTACGTATCCTACGATTTGATTAATTGGATTGTAGCCTTTTTCATCCAGTGACAAGTAAACATCTTTCAAGGTCTCGCTAATTTCCTTACGATTTGAATCATCAAGATTAAAACGTACTGTTTCATCTGTAAATCCCACAAGAACACCCTCTTTCCTTAGAATATTACTATTATACCATAATCAAGAGTTTTCCACAACGGCCAAGTCCTTGATTTTACGGCTTTTTTCAAGCATTTTTGAGCTTATTTTAGCTAAACTGTTTTTTTTATTTTTGCTCACTTGCTCCAGCATTGATAAGATTGTCCGCAAATTGGCTCGGTGTCAGCTTCAACAACTCCGGCAAGTGATTGTTTTTGAAGTAGGTTATCCCTTCAGCCTTCTTCACATCCATTGCTTCAAAGTCATAGGTGATGGTCACCTTGTATTCATTCTCATTTTCCAAGGTCAAATCAGCTGTGAAACCTGGCACTGTCAAAGCTTCCTTAAAGGCATCATCCTTGGTAAAAGATTCTCTCAATTGCTTTTGTGCTTCTTCGACTCCAACCTGTTGGATCCCTTTTTTCAACTCCTCATCAGTTGCCGTCACATTGACGGTCTCCAATTTTTTAAAGGTATTCCCCACATAGGTGACGATTTGCGTCTGTTGTGTCCCCTTATCATCTTTTGGAAAGACAAAGGTTCTAGTGATGACTTTATTTTCTTCAGCTTTTTGCAGGATACTCTTATTATCCTTTTGAAGTTGCTCTGCTTTTGCTTGGATTGCCTTTTGTTCACTTGAGGTTGGCGTTTTCGTTTGCTTTTTTGACCGCATCCCGTCAAACACAAGGCAAGTGCACCCAATAAGAAGATTTTTCTTTTCATTTTCCATTCCTTACTAGTTATTGTTTTCTAAAATATTGTATCATAGATTTCGTAAAATGGCGCAGTAAACTGCTTTTCATTCCAATTTTTAAAAAAAAAAATCAGAAACAAATTGTTTCTGATTTTCAATCACTTTAAAGGGCTGCACGCATCCGCGCTTCTGCATTTTCTACATTTCGAACTGATCGTGGCAAGAAGGCACGAATATCATCTTCTTTGTAGCCCACTTGGAGACGTTTGTCATCTACCAAGATCGGACTTTTAAGAATACGAGGTGTTTCCATGATGATGTCAATGACTTCATTGACACTCAAGTCTTCGATGTCCACTCCTAGATTTTTAGCGTATCGATTTTTTGAAGAGACAATACTTGCCACTCCATTTTCAGTCTTTGTAAGGATATCCAACAATTCTTCTTTGGTGATTCCTTCTTTACCGAGGTTTTGTTCTTTATAAGTTAGCTGGTGAGCATTGAGCCAAGTCTTTGCTTTTTTACAGCTGGTGCAACTTGAGATTGTATAAATCTTAATCATGCATGCACTCCTTTCGCTACACGATAATACTATCGTATTAAATTATAACACAAAAACCATCAGTCTAGCGACCTATTTTGAAAAAAATTAATCTTCAATTTCAATCGCATCATCTAAATCTAGAGTTACTTCTTCTACGACAGGAGCTACTTCTTCAGTTTTATCAAGGCTTTTCACCGCTTCGTCTTCTTCGATCAAACCAAAATGTACCCGAACCTTGTGGTCGATTTCGTCAAAAATTTCTGGGTGGTCAGCCAAGAATTTCTTAGCATTTTCAGATCCTTGACCAATTTTTTCGCCGTTATATGAGTACCAGGCACCAGCTTTTTGGATGATATCCAAATCTGTTGCAATCTTCACCAATTCACCTGTACGTGAAATTCCTTCGCCATACATGATTTCAACAAAAGCTTCTTTAAATGGTGGAGCAACTTTGTTTTTAACAACCTTAATCTTGGTTTCCTTACCAACGTTGGTATCTTTTTGGTCCCCAGTCCCCTTGATTTGAGTGTTCCCACGAACATCTAGACGGACAGAAGCGTAGAATTTAAGGGCACGACCACCAGGTGTGGTTTCAGGGTTCCCAAACATGACCCCAACTTTTTCACGCAATTGGTTGATAAAGATGGCAATGGTCTTCGTCTTATTGATAGAAGCTCCGAGTTTACGCATGGCCTGGCTCATCATACGAGCTTGCAAACCAACGTGGCTATCTCCAATATCCCCATCAATTTCTGCGCGAGGTACAAGGGCAGCAACAGAGTCGACAACCACCAAATCAACCGCACCAGAGTCGATCAATTTACCGGCAATCTCAAGTCCTTGCTCACCTGAGTCTGGTTGTGACAAGAGAAGTTCGTCGATATTGACCCCAAGAGCTGCTGCATAAGATGGATCCAAGGCATGCTCGGCATCAATAAAAGCCGCAATGCCCCCTTCTTTTTGTGCTTGCGCTACTGCATGGAGGGCAACGGTAGTTTTACCAGATGATTCCGGACCATAGATTTCGATGATCCGACCTTTTGGATAACCACCAGCACCCAAGGCAATATCAAGCGCCAAGGAACCAGAGCTCATGACTTGTACTTTTTTTGTTCTGCACGTTCGCCCAGACGCATGATGGATCCCTTACCAAAATCTCTTTTCGATCAACTTCAGGGCATCATTGAGCGCTTTTTCACGCTCATCTCCAAATTTCTTAGAGATATCATCTAATTTTTTCTGTTTTTTCGCCATCCTTTTCTCCTATTTTTTCTATACAGGAATGCATGCTATTCACCAACGGTTTCCGTCATTTTAACAGGTGCATATCCCATTCATTTTTTGAATCAGTCTTCATTTGGCACAAGCTTCATTATACCAAATTTTCACCATTTAATACAGCCAGGCGCACCAAATTAAAGGCATGAAGGACTGCAATTTCGCGGACATCCGCCCGGCTACGTCCAGCGATATTAACTTGGACACTATCCACTCCATTTGGAGTCGCAAGTCCGATAAAGACAGTCCCTGCTGGGTGCCCTTCTAGACTATCTGGCCCCGCAACTCCGGTCAGGCTAACACCATAATCGGATCCTGTTAACTTACGGGCCTGTGAAGCCATGGCTTGAGCTGTAAAATGAGACACCACTCCATGTTGCTCCAACTCTTGAGCTGGAATAGACAACATCTTGCTTTTTTCTACCAGACTATAGGTGACAAAACCACCCGCGAAGATGCTGGACGCACCTGAAAAATCTGCCAAAGTCGCTTGGAAAAGGCCGGCCGTCAGGCTTTCTGCAGCTGTAATGGTCTTACCAGCCTGTTTCAAAAGATCAAAGGCAACCTTGGCCATCGAATTGTCATCCCCATAACCGTAAAACAACTCTTGCAAGGGTTGATGATCCAGGGTGTGGCGTGATAAGATTTCCTTTTCTAAGACATCGAGCATCGCATCCGCTTCTGCCTGATCTTTCGCCTTTGTAGACAGACGCAAGGTCACCTCTCCCGTCTTGGCATAAGGGGCTACTGTCGGATCACTCTGCTTTTCAATGATATCTGCTAGGATTGTAACCAGCTGGCTTTCCCCTATCCCAAAGAAGCGCAAAACTCTTGAAAAAAGCTGCTCCCCTGTTGTCAAATGAGGCACCAATTGTTCATTAACCATGGGCTTTAACTCACTTGGTGGACCAGGTAGAACGACATAGGTCACGTCGTCGACTTCAATCAAACCTCCAACCGCGAGACCTGTACGGTTTTGAAGGGGGATTGAACCAGCGATCATTTGTGCTTGTCGCTCATTATTGGGCGTCCGGACATAATCAGGGCGACTGGCAAAGAAGGTGTCAAGTTTGGCAAGCGCTGTCAGATCAAAAACCAGTTCTTTCTCTAAAAACTTAGCAAGGGTTTGCTTGGTCAAATCATCCTCTGTTGGCCCAAGTCCACCACACAAAATCACCAAATCGCTGCGCTTTGAAGCTGTCTCAATGGTCGAGAAGAGACGACCTTCATTGTCTCCTACCGCCACATGATAATAGACATCAATCCCTAAACTAGCTAATTTTTCAGACAAGAATTGAGCATTGGTGTTGACAATTTGTCCTGTTAGAATTTCTGTTCAACTGCAATAATTTCCGCCTTCATGGTGCCTCCCACTTATACTATTCGTAATTTTCATTTCATTTTAACACAATTTCCTAAATTATTTAAAAAACAGATTGAAGATAAAGTCCATTTTGGACAACTTTCTTCAATCTTTTTTTTTAGAGTATAAAGTAAAAACTCTTAGAAATAACTATTACATCAGCATTCCTAAGAGTTTTAACTATGTGGCAATCAACTTCTAAAGGGCTATTTTCTATTGTTAATAGAGCTTATCTATATTCTGAAGCAACCATATCGAGTGGTTGCTTTTTTACTACTTTCTTGATCTAAATGTTTTCTTCTGACTCAAATTCTTGTTGTTTCCCCTCATCTTTTTGTGATACAATAGCATCAATTTTTTTCTAGGAGGATGAGATATGGTTTCTACTATTGGTATTGTGAGCTTATCTAGTGGAATTATCGGTGAAGACTTTGTCAAGCACGAAGTGGACTTGGGTATTCAACGTCTCAAGGACCTGGGACTCAATCCTATCTTTTTACCTCATTCGCTAAAAGGCTTAGATTTTATCAAAGAACATCCTGAAGCTCGTGCAGAGGATTTGATTCAGGCCTTTTCTGATGATAGCATCGACATGATTCTATGTGCCATTGGTGGAGACGATACCTATCGCTTGCTACCCTACCTCTTTGAAAATGACCAACTACAAAAGGTTATCAAACCAAAGATTTTTCTTGGTTTCTCGGATACGACCATGAACCATCTCATGTTGCATAAACTAGGAATCAAGACTTTTTATGGGCAATCCTTTTTAGCAGACATTTGTGAATTAGACAAAGAAATGTTGCCATATAGCCGCCACTACTTTAAAGAATTGATTGAGACGGGAAGAATCTCGGAAATTCGCCCTAGTGACGTTTGGTATGAGGAAAGAACTGACTTCAGTCCCAAAGCCTTGGGAACTCCTCGTGTCAGCCATGCAAATACAGGTTTTGACTTGTTACAAGGCAATGCTAAGTTCGAGGGGGAAATCCTCGGTGGTTGTCTTGAGTCTCTCTATGATATTTTTGACAACTCTCTACACGCAGATAGCACAGACCTCTGCCAAAAATACAAACTTTTCCCTGACTTATCCGACTGGGAAGGAAAAATTCTCTTGCTAGAAACAAGTGAAGAAAAGCCTGGACCTGATGATTTCAAAAAAATGTTGCAGAACTTTAAAAGGAAACTAGGATATTTGAGGTCATCAGTGGACTCTTGGTCGGGAAACCTATGGATGAAACCTTCTATGACGACTATAAAGAGGCTTTATTGGATATCATTGATAGCAATATCCCAATTGTCTATAATCTGAATGTCGGACACGCCACACCAAGAGCGATTGTTCCCTTCGGAGTCCACGCCCATGTAGATGCAAAGAAGCAAGTCATTCGCTTTGACTATAACAAATAAAGCTGAGATGAATTTCAGCTTTTTTTTCGATTTCTATTTTCATCAGATACTAACTAGTTAGGGCCCTTTTCCACTGTTGATTAACATGCGAACTAACCATTCTCCTTTTTTTCCATTCGACAATCATTCTGCAAGGTACCTAGGACTTGTTGACCCGTAAACTTGATAAAGACAAACTCATCATAGGCCAAATGCCTCAGACATGCCTAACATCTCAGATATCCATTTTGACAGGAAAAATCATTCCCCACAAAAGGTCCGATGATGCATCAAAACTGCTATCAGCCTGGACTTGCTCTTAAAAGGCTGCGACTGGGTCATTGGTAGGAAAAACCGAACTTAAAACCACTGGTTTTTGAGGTCCTTGGATAATTTCTCAGATTGTTAAAGTCTGTCTTGAGCTGGTGCCTTGACTGTAATCTGAAACATCATTGACGATAGTTTTTCCATCGACAAAAGACCAAAGATAAGCATCAAACGATCCAAATTCTTCTGGACTTGTAAAAATGGGGCTTGACGCATTGGCCCGTGTCGCAAAGATCTTGGCACGATTGCGGATGATAGCTGGATTGTCCATCAAACCAGAGATAATCTCCAGTTCCTCATCCGTCATCAGTCAACTTTGATTGCTCAAACAAGTTTTCAGTAGCCAATTTGAAGATTCAATGATAACCATGAAAAATTCTCGGAAAGCCTGCCGTTTATTGAGCACCGTTTCCCAAGATAGTCCGGCCTGATAGGTCTCCATACAGAGCAACTCAAAAAGCGCCTGGTCATCATGGAGCAAAATAATTCTGTCCCACTCTTCATCATGGTAGGCTACATAGAGGGGGTTGTTCATTTTAACCCAGCCACAACGTTTTGGCATAGGAACCTCCTATTTCACCAACATCTTAAGGGCAGACTTGATGTAGTTCTCAGCAGTATCCGTCGTGCCTTCAAAGAATTTCTTGATTTTCTTAAGTTCCGTTGTCTTGTAGCCCAAAGCCAACATGGCTTCCATGGCTTCTTCCAAGGCTTGGTTTTCTTCTGAAACTTTGGCTTTGGACTGAGCCGGTGCATCTTCTAGATCAAGATTGATCTTACCTTCTAGATCCAAGACCATCTGTTGGGCTGTTTTCTTGCCGATCTTCGGAAACTTGGTCAAGTAGGTGATGTTCTTGCTTTCGATGGCTTGGACAAGGCCTGCATTGTCATCTGCAGCGATGATGGCCAGAGCTGAGACTGGGCCAATTCCAGAGACTGAGATCAAGTTTAAAAAGAGCTTTTTCTCTTCTTCTGTCGCAAAGCCATAGAGCAGGTGAGCGTCTTCACGGACCACTTGGTGCAGATAGACTTGCACCTCTTGATTCATTTTGCCAGAGTAGGCATAGGGATTGGCCACATGCAAGAGATAGCCGATCCCAGCTCTTTCTACCACAATGTATTTAGCGGTGATTTTCGTTAAGATTCCTTTAATGTATTCGTACATAAGATTCCTTTATTCTTTGTTTAATACTTGCCCAATTCCCGCAGACTGGTGTGATTTTCCTGAATGCGTCGGAACATCTTTTCCATGTCCGACTTGGTGAAGTTAACCAAGACGGGACGGCCGTGGGGACAGTTATAAGGGTTGTCACATTGGGACAGTTGGTAGATGCAGGACATCATGATGGCCAATTCAGCCCGGTATTTCTTTATGGACACTTCCTTGGTCAAGAGGAGCATGTCACACATCTCATAGATACCCGACTCGATCTCTTCTTCCTTCATCCAGATCGGATGCTCCCGAAGATCAACTGGTTGCTCCGTACTCTTCTAAGTAGAGACGCCCACTTCTTCTAGAAGGTGCATTTTGCGCTGTTGTAAACTAATGTAGATCGTCTGAAGGAAAATTCAAAGATATAAGGCACCAGCAGTTGTTGCTGACTGCCGTCTACGTCCCCGATGCTTTTCCCGGTATTCTTCGTATTTGACCCGCTCTTGGGCAGCATGCTGGTCAATGATGTAAAGTCCCCTTGTCCTTGGGCAAAGAGATAGGTTCCATGCATTTGACCAAAAATTCCAATTCTGGGAAGGTTGATGTTTCTTCATTATCCAACTTTCAAGGCCATGCTAGACTTCATTTTCGACTTGTTTTTATAATCAAGTTTTTCGTGTTCCACATCACCTTTCATCAAACTGAACGTTGCTTGCCTGTTTAACAGAAGGTTGCGGTTTATTTTCTACCGATGAAACTGGTGACTCTGATACAAGAGGTTTGATATCTTCTTGGACTGTCTCTGGTTTGACAAAGAAATCATTGACTGCTATCGTAGTAAAGATTGGTTTGTTTGAGTGGAAGACTGGTTTGAACTGGCTTAGCTGCACCTCTGGTACTAGACTTGGCTAGATTTTCTAGAGCATCCGGAATCAAATCCTGCTCTCTAAGGCTTTGAGCAATGGCTGAGCTGATAAAGGCCATCAGTTCTCGTTCTTTGGAAATACGAACCTCTTGCTTGGTAGGGTGAACATTGACATCCGCTAAGTAAGGATCGATCTGGATATTAATGATCGCGAGTGGAAAGCGCCCCACCATGAGTTTACTGCCGTAGCCGTCTAAAATAGCTCGATTGAGCAAGAAGTTTTTGATATAACGGCCATTGATAAAAAGACTGATATAATTGCGATTTGCACGAGTCAATTCAGGCAAAGACACAAAGCCCGTCACTTCAAAATCAAGGTCGCGATTTTCAATGGCCACCATCTTCTTTGCAGACGCCAAACCATAGACACCCGCAATCGCTTGCCGGAGATTACCAGTCCCCGCTGTTTTGGTCATTTCTTTTCCATCATTGATCAAGGTAAAGGAAATCTCAGGATGGGCCAAACTCAAGCGATTGAGAATATCCACGATATGGGATAGCTCTGCCTGCTGGCTCTTTAAATACTTGAGACGAGCAGGTGTATTAAAAAAAGAGATCTTCCACTGTAATCTTGGTTCCGACAGGGCTTGTCGCTGGCTCCAATTCCTCAATTTCACCACCCTTTGCGACCAATTTGGTCCCGTGGGCAGCTCCTTCTTGAGCCGTTAGAAGGGTTAGAATACTAACAGAAGCAATGGAAGGCATGGCCTCGCCACGAAAACCAAGGGTTCGAATGCGAAAAGATCCGCTTGATTCTTGATCTTACTGGTCGCATGTCGACGGAGGGCCAAAGCGACCTCATCGTGCGCAATTCCTTCCCCATTGTCTGTAATCCGAATCGACTTCAATCCTGCTTCTTCGATTTCAACAACAATCTGGCTAGCCCCAGCATCGATCGAGTTTTCAACCAATTCCTTTGACCACACTAGCAGGTCGTTCAATCACTTCACCTGCCGCAATCTGATTGGCTAGGACTTCTGGCAATTCAATAATCTGTGACATGTCTGCTCCTTTACCTATTTTTTCACCGATACATGTAGCTCTATTATACCACAGATCCACAAGACTCCCTTTCTTAAAAAATAGAGGCTGGTCCCCATCTTCTTCCTTAAAAACCGCATAGGCAAAGAAAACGACCACATAGACAAATCCCTTGTCTTCCCTTTGGAAAAAGTGTTTAATAGTAGTGTAAAGAAGGAGCCGGGCTAGCAGGCCAACCGACTTTACCCAAAGGAGGGAGAAACGATCTTATGAAAGTTGAAGTACAAATTGATTCCCACTTCCAAGAAGAAGCGGTGATGATCACAGCACCTGCACTGTCTGCGCGTGTAGAGAAAATCCGTGACTTTGTGGAAGAATTGGATCAAAAAGGGCGCTTACGTGCCAAAAAGGATGGGGAAGCTTACCTGATCGAAAGCCAGCTATTCCAACGTTTTTACATTGAAAATCGGCAAGTAATTGGTGAGACCATGACAGATCAATTTATCCTGACTGGTCCACTCTATCAGCTATCTGAAGACTTGCCGACCTTCTTTCTCAAAATTTCCCAATCTGAAATTATCAACACAAAAGAAATCGATCACCTGCACTTTACCAGTGGAGGATCCAACAAATCTAGGAAAAAAATGGGAGTCTGACCTACTCCTCCCGTCGTTATTTAAAAAGCCATTAAGGAGAAATTATCATGCTAAAACAATCTTTTTCTGACGCCCTAAAAGGCTTTCTCATCAAGGCTCATCTTATCCATCTTCTTTTCCTATCTCTTCTCACCTGAGTTGTACCTTCCTTAAGTCCCAACTCTGCAGTCGGCCGCTGGATGTTCTTGCATCATGTTCACGGCTCACTGGTCATGCTCTATTGTGCCCTCGTTTGGGGTGCAATTGGGGTCCTCTTTAGCTTCGGAAGTCTCCTCTTTCAAAAAAGACTGGAGCCTCTTACGGGCTACTCTGAGCCATTACTGGACTCATGTTACTTGGGTTTATTCCTCTGGCTACTTTGGCAACGGCTGGTTTCCAGCACGACTCGGATTTTACCTCTCACTCGTTGTCGAATTCACCCTCGTTTACGTGATCATCTGGTTAGTCTCTTATCATTTTTATAAAAAACAAGTTCAAGAAATCAATCAAAGCATTACTAACCACTAAGAGAAAAAGACTGGGTTTCAAAAACTGTCCAGTCTTCGGATGTTTAATAGGCTAACTGTATGACGTGGTTGATTGGTTCTTTGTTCGCTTATTTCAAAGATGACCTATTGAATTCAGACGGAAACAATGTTTCTCTTATTGGAAAATGAAAAAGGATCAACTCAACCAGAATTGAAACACCTTGGGGAAGACTTTTTCAATCTTTTTTATATTGGGGTTCTTTCTCACTTCCTTTTTTACGATTTCTGTTTTGAATTGGGCGACTGCCATCATGACTTCCATGGGAGTCATATTGTAGAGATCCAGATTCTTCAATTCTGTGATCACTGTATTTTCTGCCTCCTCCTCAAAGAGGGACATTTGTTCAACAACCTGCGAAGACACTTCCTTTTTAGGGGTTGCATCCGCAAGCGGTACTTGCTGGGCTTGTCCTTCGAGCTTGGTCAAAATCGCATCCGCCCGCTTCAGCAATTCTTCTGGCAAACCAGCGATCTTGGCCACGTGAATCCCATAGGACTTATCTGCTGGGCCGGGTTCAATCTTGTGCAAGAAGGTAACCTGACCATCTCGCTCCAAGGTCGCAACATGGACATTTTCCAAACGGGACAAAGGTTCTGAAAGAGCCGTCAACTCATGGTAATGGGTCGCAAACAAGGTTTTGGCACCAGTCCGATCATGAATATATTCGATGATGGATTGGGCGAGGGCCATCCCATCATAGGTCGCCGTTCCCCGTCCCAACTCATCAAACAAAATCAAGGACTGGGGCGTTGCCTTGCGAATGGCGTGATTGGCCTCCATCATTTCCACCATGAAGGTAGACTGCCCCGATACCAGGTCATCAGCAGCTCCGATCCGGGTATAAATCGCATCAAAGATTGGCAACTCGGCCTTTTGCTGGGGAACATAGGAACCAATTTGGGCAAGAATCACAATGATCGCCAATTGGCGCATATAGGTAGACTTCCCGCTCATATTTGGCCCCGTAATCAGCTGAATATCCTGTTCTTCATCCATAAAGATGCTATTAGGAATATAGGATTGGGCTCCCATCACTTTCTCAACAACCGGATGACGACCTTTGTCGATCGCGATTCGCCGTTCTTCATGAAAAGAGGACGATTCAACTGTTGCGACTCAGCGACACTGGCTAAACTTTGTAAAACATCAACCGTTGCAATCGCCTGAGCTAATTGTTGCAGACGTTGGATATACTTGCCAACTTCTTCACGAATCCGCATAAAAATCGTATATTCCAGATTAGCAGACTTCTCACGCGCCTCTAGCATATCTCCTTCGATGCGAGCCAATTCCTCCGTACCAAAGCGTTCTGAATTTTTTTCAAGGTCGCCTTGCGGAAAAAGTGAGCAGGAACGTGACTCAATTGAGAATTGGTGACATGGAAATAGTAGCCATCCTTCTTGTTGTAATCGATTTTTAGACCTGTAATGCCGCTGGCTTCGCGCTCCTTGGCCTCAATCTCAGCAATCCAACCAGTACCATCCCGAAGAACAACACGGTACTGGTCCAATTGCTCGTCAAACCCAGTACGGATGATATTTCCCTCTGTAATAACAGCAGACGCTTCCGGAGCAATAGCTGAGGTAATCAAGCGATGCAACTCAGGAAGTTCATCCAAGCGTGCAATTAAGACATCTAAGACTGGATCACCAATCCCCAGTAGAATCGACTTGATCGTCGGCACATGCCCCAGAGTATCTCCTAGCTGCAAAGAGATCCTTAGGGTTGATCTTGCCAAAGGAAACCCGACTCGCTAAGCGTTCAATGTCATAGACCCCTTTGAGGCTGTCGGTCAAATCGCTCCGTTCAAAGAAATGATCCATAAAGACCTGAATGATGTCCTGTCGCTCTCGAATCCGTTTCAAATCGACTAAGGGCTTCTGAATCCAGGACCGCAACAAACGACCTCCCATGGCCGTCTTGGTTTCATCCAAATACCAATACAAGCTACCATGTTTCTTCCCAGTTCGTGCATTCTCTGTCAAATCAAGACTAGCCTTGGTCGCAAAGTCCATCTGCAAGAAATCGCAAATCTCATAATGATGGGCTTTTTTGAGGTGGCTCAATTCCCGCATTTGTGTCTGGTGAACATACTGGAGAAGTTTCCCAGCCGTTTTCTTTTCGAGCTCACTCAACTGATCCCCTAAGAGTTGAACATCATCGAGCGCCGTCTCTACATGTGACAACAAGAGATTCATCTGGCTAATAAACACACGCTCTTCCTGTTCTGGCAAGGCATAACCCAGGACCACCTCACGCGCACGTAAATTGCGGATTTCTCCACAAACCATACTGAAGTCATTGAGGGTCGTCACCTGAAACTCCCCTGTCACCAGATCCATATAGGCTAGCCCATACTCATTTCCTGACCGATCCAAAGCAACTAGGAAGTTATTCTCACTATCTGGCTTGGTCGAATCCACCACTGTACCCGGTGTAATCACCTGTACGACTTCACGCTTAACGACCCCTTGGCTTCTTTGGGGTCTTCCATTTGTTCTGCAATCGCGACCTTATACCCCTGTTCAATGAGAACATCAATATACTGCTGGGCCGAGTGGTAGGGAACACCCGCCATAGGGATCGGATTCTCTGCATTTTTATTCCGTGAGGTTAAGGAAATCTCTAAAATTTGAGCCGCATTCACTGCATCTTCATAAAATAATTCGTAAAAATCTCCCATTCGAAACAGCAAACAGGCATCCGGATAATCTTTTTTGATATCTAGATACTGCTGCATTCCAGGGGATATTTTTTCTACTGTCATACTTCTTTATTCCTTACTGTTGCATCATTTGCTGACGCAAGCTCCATAGATGAAAACAGGAGTAGATAGCTCACTATCTTCCTCCTTTTGACATCTCTTTCTCTCCAACGGGGCTTGACTACTGCATCATCCCTAAAATTTCATTTTGAATTTCAATGGCTGCATCTTGGTCTCGACAGACAATCAAGAGGGTATTGGCCCCTGCTACTGTTCCCAAAATACGCTCATCTGACATTTCATCTACACCATTGGCCAAGAGAGCTGCTTCTCCTAGCTCTGTCCGCAAGACCAAGGTGAATTCTGCTCGTGAGACAGACTTTGCATGGCTGGACAACATAATATAAATCTCTGCCACCTCAGGCTCATTTGGCAAAATATAATACAACTGGTCTTTTCGTTTCACCTTGACTAGACCCAGATCGCGCAAATCTCGTGATAGAGTTGTTTGCGTTACAGCAATTCCTTTTGCTTCTAATCGATCCTGAATCTCTTTTGAGTCGACAATTTTTCATTTCGAATCATTTGTTGAATCAAAAGGTGACGTTCTGTCTTTTTTCATTGGACCTCCACTTTTGAATAAATATACTTTAAATTATACCAAAAAAATTGAAAATTCGCTCAGAATTGTGTTAAAATAATAGTTAAAAGGACTAAGGAGCTAATATGAATAATAAAGAACTCATTGCTAGTGAATTGGCCAAAGTGATTGACTCTCTTGACCAAGATGCTATTTTAAAATTTGCTTGAACAACCAAAATCATCTGATCTTGGTGACATTGCTTTTCCAGCCTTCTCACTTGCAAAAGTGGAACGCAAGGCTCCTCAAGCAATCGCTGCAGATATTGCTGAAAAGATCGACCAAAGCGCCTTCGAAAAAAGTCGTTGCAACTGGACCTTACGTGAACTTCTTCTTAGACAAATCTAAGATCTCTGATCAGGTAATCAAATCCGTCATTGAAGCAGGCGCAGACTACGGCCAACAAGACGAAGGACATGGTCAAAACATCACCATCGACCTTTCAAGTCCAAACATCGCAAAACCATTCTCAGTTGGTCACTTGCGCTCAACCGTTATCGGGGATGCTCTTTCAAACATCTTCCGCAAAATGGGCTACAACACGATTAAAATCAACCACTTGGGGACTGGGGTAAACAGTTCGGTCTCTTGATGGTGGCCTACAAAAAATGGGGTAGCAAGGAAGCTGTCGAAGCCAACCCAATCGATGAATTGCTAAAACTTTACGTTCTGATCAATGCTGAAATCGAAAACGATCCTGAGCTTGATGAAGAAGGACGTAAATGGTTCAAAAAAATTGGAAGATGGGGATCCAGAAGCAACTGAATTGTGGCAATGGTTCCGTGACGAGAGCTTGGTAGAATTCAACCGTATCTACAAACTCCTCGGTGTTGAATTTGACAGCTACAACGGTGAAGCTTTCTACAATGATAAGATGGATGAAGTCGTTGTTCAAATCTTGAAGACAAAGGCTTGTTGAAAGAGTCTAAGGGTGCTAGCATCGTTGAGTCGATGATGTGAACCTTCCACCAGCTATGATAAGAAATCAGACGGTGCTACTCTTTACATCACGCGTGATATCGCAACCGCTATGTATCGTGCACGGACTTACAACTTTGTGAAAAACATCTATGCTGTAGGTCAAGAACAATCCAACCACTTCCGTCAGTTGAAAGCTGTTCTGAAGAAAATGGGATTTGATTGGAGTGACGATATGGTTCACGTTGACTTTGGTTTGGTGACTAAAAAACCGTAAAAAATTGTCAACTCGTAAAGGAAATATCATCCTTCTCGAACCAACTCTTCAAGAAGCTGTTCTCTCGTGCCAAAGCTCAGATCGAAGAAAAGAATCCTGAACTTGAAAACAAGGAAGAAGTGGCACATGCAGTCGGTGTTGGCGCGGTTAAATTCTACGACTTGAAGACGGACCGCCGCAACGGTTATGACTTCGACCTTGAAGCTATGGTATCTTTTGAAGGAGAAACTGGACCTTACGTTCAATATGCACACGCTCGTATCCAATCTATCTTGCGCAAGGCTAACTTCACGCCATCTGCAGATGCTACATACAGCTTGAGCGATCCTGAAAGCTGGGAAATCATCAAACTACTCCAAGACTTCTCTCGTGTTGTCAAACGTGCTGCTGAAAACTATGATCCATCCTTGATCGCAAAATATGCCATCAACTTGGCTCAAGCCTTCAACAAATACTATGCACACACTCGTATCTTGGATGAAAGCCCCGAACGCGAAAGCCGTCTTGCTCTTAGCTACTCAACAGCAGTAGTCTTAAAAAGAAGCCCTTCGCTTACTTGGTGTCGATGCACCTGAGAAAATGTAATTTCTTATCTATGATGGATAAGTAGAACATCTCTTATGGGAGTGAGAGGAGAAACTAAATGCGATTTAATTTAGTTCTTTCTCACTCCTTTTCTCATGTCCAATGCCCTTCATTCTCTACATTTTCAGATCCTTTATATACAGGAGAAATCTATGAATCAAACCGTTTACATCTTAATCCTCATCAGTTTAGTGGTCCTCTTTTTTATTTAACAAGTACGAAAGAGAAAAACTACAACGGCTCTTACAAGAGCAACTCTTGAAAGATCAAGCTTTCAAAGATAGCATCAAGGAAAAAAAAATCCAAGAGACCGACAATATCAACGATGTCATCCATGCCATCAATAAGGACTATCGATTGGGACTCCTACTTGCTAAAGAAATCACAGAAGAATTAAAATAAAGCGTAAAAGAGAGTGGGACAGAAATCTGTAATTCGTTAGAATTCGATTTCGTCGTCCCACCTCCTTTTGAGTAGGGCTGTAAAAGCTGATGAAATCAGCGTAGTAAACCCACTCAACCACTGCGTCTTGCTCGACAATCCAAAAACAATTAAGAGGCTAGGTCTTTTGTCCCAGCCTCTCTTTATTTTACAGATGATACAAATCCTCTATAATAGTAGCCACTTTTTTGATGTCTCCCAACATCCCCGCATTTCAAAATCGGCTAACATGGGGAAACCAAAGCGTTGGCTGTATTGCTTAGCGGTTAAACAATATTGATTGTTAAAATTCCGATTGCCTGATCCAACCACTCCTAAGCACTTACTGGCGTTGTCTCCATAAGCAATAAAATCCGCGACATCTGTCGTCAAAATTTCCACATCGCCATTGTCAACACCATTTCCACCCTCCAAATAGGTTGGCAAAAAAGTGATAAAAAGGATTGGTCATTTCAAAGAAGGGCTGGCCCTCTTTGACCAGGTCTTTCACATGAATTTTCTCGATTTCAAGTTCAGGATGGGCTTCCAGCAAGTAGTCACTTAAGCGACGGACAAAACTCTCTGTATTCCCACTCAGACTAATATAAACAAAGGATACTTTCATCTTTTTTCTCCAATCAAGAAGCTCTCTTATCCTCTAAGAGAGCTCCATTCAAACTTATCTATTATGCCCTAGCTTGAGCTTTTCTCAAACGCAAGGTTTTATACAAAACAATTCCAAGGAAGAGAAGGGATAAAGCAGTCAAGAGTAACAAAGCAATGGACGAAGATGCCAGATATCGTTGGCGAAGGGACGGGGTTGAAAAACTAGCTAATAGTGGACGCCCTGCAAAATAATTATAGCAAGAGAAGGCTTGACTTAACAAAATCTGCCCCATGTAAGTATAATGGGCTGTTAACAGATCCTGCTTCATAAAGAGGAAATAGAAAGTTGCCAGTAAGGCAATCAGAATCAGGAAACAAATAAAAAGGTTAGTGGAGACTGATTGAGTTGGGCTGATTTCTCATAATATGTCACATAGTCAGCCTTGTCTTGAGCCGTTGTTAAACCAAGTTGTTTCGCAAAATCATCTGTCAGCTCAAAACTCTTTGAAGCTCCAAAGGTTGAGACAGCTGATGTTAGGGTTCCAACCGTAGAGAAAAATAAAAGGATGTAAAGATAGATAGGTTTCTTTTTCATACAAACTCCTTTTCATTTCTTACACCCTATTATATCGCGATACAGATAGAAAGGCAAGCGCCTCAAAACCGTGGAAGCACTTGCCTGATCACTGATTCGTTCAAATGAAATTCATTCGGAAAAATAATGTGTACAAAAGATGAAAAAAAAGACATCGTAACTGTTTTATTGGGAATTACTAGAGATATAACGGAGTCCTATAAACATTCATTCGAACACCACCAGTATATCTCATTTCTTTCTTCTTGTGTCATCTATTTCTATTCTGCTTCATTTCGACACGATTTGGTCTGTAAAAGCCATTTCCTCTCCTTATCCAAGAACTATTCTGTTCTTTTTCTCAACTATTTGGTCATCACTCCATCAAAAAAGCCAGAAGGACTTGCCTTCTGACTTTTCTTTATTTAGATGAATGAACGAAAGAAATAAGAATTAATCTTCTTTTTTCTTGCGTGCAAGACCCAATCAGCAATCCAGCCATCGCACCTGCAAGAACAGCTGCAGCTGAGCTTTCTGTACCTGTATTTGGAAGCGCAGGTGTTTGTGGTTGCGCAGGTTGTACAGGTTGTTCGGAACTTCAGGAGTTGGTTCGGTTGGAACCTCTGGAGTTGGTGGAACGATTGGTGTAGGTGGAACAATTGGTGTTGGTGGGTTGTATGGAGTTGGTGGAGTTGGAGGAACTGGTGTTGGTGGGGTTGGAATATCTGTTTCCGTTACCACTTTATTCTTATGCCATTTCACTTCAGCTTTTCCGGTTTCACCGGATTCGTATTTGGAACGACTTCCAGGAGTTGGTGGAGTTGGAGCCTTTGGTGGAGTTGGAGCTTTTGGTTCCCGACCGTAATCACAGTGTAGTTAGGTGCTGTTGGCGGAGTTGGTGATTTAGGTTCTTCTGGTTTCGTTGGCTCTGCAGGTAGATTTTCCAGTGTAATCGTTGGTGGTGTTGGAGCCTTTGGTTCTGTTGGTTTTGTTGGCTCTTTTGGTGCCTCACCTGGATTTTTGGAATACCAACATTTGAGTTAATTGCAAACCAATATACTGTTGGTTGACCAGACGCATTGGCTCCATCTGCCATAAATACTAAGTGACCATCAGACATCTTCAAGCCTGCTCCACCATAATAGAGGTATGGAGAAGATGGATTGTCCCAACCTTCAAGAGTCGTTGAAGATTCACCATTAAAGATAGATCCATGTTCAATGTATTGGTTATCTTTAAATGATGTTACCTCTTTTGTAGCAGAATCATAAGTAACACTTGAATTTGGAATTGGAATGTATCTATTATTCCCAATATTTACAGATTCTTGGTGCTCCACATTTTCAAATTTCTTCTTAGGAGTGAAGATAATGCGTCCTGAAGTTGGATCAACAGTATAAGAACCAATGATCACATCATCTTTACCGTCTAATGTGAATTCATCTGTTCCGATAGAGTGACCATTCCCAGCACCTGAAGCATTGACTGAAGTTGCGTCAATTACAGTTTCTTCACTAACTGCGAATTCACTACCATTCCACGTCGCTTTTTGTGCTACGATCTTAATTGGGATTTTCAGCAGAGATAGTGACGTCAGCCGTACCAAAGTCAGCTGTTCCATTTTTTACAACAACTGCATTGTTTTCAATGCTCATTGATGAACCATCTGCATATGGATTCCAAGTTCCACGAACGGTATTACCATTTTTGTCTTTAGCTTCTACTGTAAGTGCGCGAGGTTTATCCCCACTATCTACATAGGAAGCACCTGTCCAGTGGTTAAGGGAATTAAGGGCAACAATAGCGTTATGCTGTGTCAAATCAAACTTATTGCCATTAGCATCGTAAAATTCAATATCTACAGCAACCTTAACGGGTTTATTCTGGTCTGTTGAAGCACCGACTGTAAGAGTTACAGTTGGGTCCGCACCAACTGCTGCAATCCCTTTGCCATCATTTGATGGGAGACTTAAAATTTCATAACGGTAAATCACGCGCTTGATAGGATGTATATCTGTATTTTCACGCATGCTTGACTGATTCAAATTGTCATAGGTTACAACAAATTTGTCACCTTCTTTAATTTGAATAAATTCAGTTTCATTATTAGCCCAAGGACTAGTTGCTACAATCTCTGAAGCTTCAATTTATTAGAATCATACTGATGAACATTGCTTGTATTCAAACGCGCTTGAGCATCACGAGTGAGATAAGTACTAATGCCGTTGATGGTATGAATAGCTCCACCTTCACGTTGGAAGGTCAAATCTTGAACAGTTGAAACATCTTTTAGATCTTGGAAACCATTATCATTCATGTACTTATCATAGGCTTGCTTTAGCATCTTTGTACTGTGCCAAAGCTGTTTGATATTCAGCAAGTTTTGTTTGGTAGGTAGCAAAATCTTTACCGTATTGCTCTAGGTCTACATTGTATTTTGCAAGCTCAACTTCATACTTAGCTTTTGCAGCATCTTCTTCTGCCTTCTTCGCTACCAATTGATCATAAGCTGCTTTATCTTTATCGTATTGCGCTTTCTTAGTTTGGTATTCTTGTAAATCTTTATCGTATTGCGCTTTAGCTGTATTGTAAACAGCCATTTCTGCATCATACTTAGCTTTTAGCTTCTGCATTGGCCTTATCTGCTGCTGCTTTTCTGCTACTTTAGCATCGTAAGGCTGCCTTTTAGCATTGTACTCTTCTAAAGCTTTATCATAAGCTGCCTTTTGCTGATTGTACTCTGCTACTTTGCTTTTGATAATCTGCTTCTGCTTCCGCATTTCTCTTTTCAATCAATGTGATTTCTTGAGATTTTGCTTCATACTCAGCTTTGGCCTTTTTGTAGTTTTCAACGACTGTGTTGATTTCAGCTGTTTGGGCTTTGTTATCTGCTTCTGCTGCTGCGATAGATGGTTGGACTTTTTCAGCTTCTTCTGTAACTGTCACACCTTCTGTAGCTGCATCAGCTTTTGCTTTTTCAAGTTCTGGTGATTCTACATAAGTAGTCGTAACTGTTTTATTTCCTTCTGTCACAGTTGTAGATGTCAACTTAGAACTTGTTGCAACAGCTGCATCGCTTGTTGTTGTATCTGTAGTGGTTGCTTCAGTTGCAGGTGCTGTTGCCTCATCCGCTTTCACTTCTGCTCCGTAGGTATTAACAGTAGCCAATCCAGCGATGGCCAATGAAACAACACCGACTGACAACTTACGAATTGAAAATTTTTCCTGCTTCGAAAACATGTTCACGATAGCTTTTCATTTTCAAAACTCTCCTTTTTTTTATGTTTAAAAAAATCTCACTGTAGAGGCAAAAATATGCTACTGCCAGTTAACTCTATTGTATCACAATCAACCATTTTTAAATATTTGTTGATTTAATTTTTTATTTTACTTTAAAGATATAACAACTTGAAATACCAAACTTCCGGACCTTCCTCATCTTTTAGTTGAAAATATATGTAAAAGCACCTGTGAAAAAACCTTTATTTTCAAAGGTTTTCAAGCCACTTTCTCTTTTTATAAATTTCACCTAAACAAAGAAGGCAATAAATTTTTTTAAGGGAAGTATTTTTTTATACCAATAGATTAGATTTGAAGATTGAAAAAAAAATTATGTAATTTTCCCTGCTAGGATCGGAAAAATTCAAAAAAAACAACACTGTTTACAGAAGTGTCCATTCTTTAAATTCCTTCCATTTTTCTTCCCAAATAAAAAGAAATGAAAAAGACCAGGGTCCTAAGAACCTTGGTCTAATAACTAAGTAATTAGTTTAAGTGCCAGATATCTTCGTTGTACTGAGCGATCGTACGGTCAGATGAGAAGAATCCTGCTTTCAGCAATGTTAACGATGACTTGATCCAACCATGCATCACGGTCTTCGTAGTCAGCCAACATGCGTTCTTTGGTTACAATGTAGTCTTCCAAGTCAAGAAGAGTCATGAACCAGTCTTTGTTGATCAATTCATTGTGAAGACGAGTCAAGCGTTCTTTGTTCCCAACTGCAAGAACGGCATCGCTGACGATGAAGTCTACCAATGGTTTGATGGCTTCACGTTCATAGAAGTCTGCTGATTTGTATGCTGATTTGGCATAAAGATCGATAACCGTTTCTGAATCTTCACCGAAGATGTAGATGTTGTCACGTCCAACCAATTCAGCGATTTCCACGTTTGCTCCATCCATAGTACCAAGTGTCAATGCACCATTCAACATGAATTTCATGTTACCTGTACCTGAAGCTTCTTTCGAAGCAATGAGATTTGCTCAGAGATATCGCTAGCTGGGATCAAGTAGTTGCAGCAAGTTACGTTGTAGTTTTCTACCATAACAACTTGAAGTGTGGAGCTACCGCTGGATCGTTTGCATCACTTCTGACAAGCAAAGGATCAAGTGAATGATGTCTTGAGCAATAACGTAGGCAGGAGCTGCTTTACCACCAAAGATGAATAGTGATTTTGGACGAGCAGGGATATTTCCTTTTTGATTTCCAAGTATTTGTGGATGACATACAAAGCGTTCATTTGTTGACGTTTGTATTCGTGGAAACGTTTGATTTGTGTATCAAAATGATTGAGTTTTTCACATACCTTTATTGGCTTTAAGATAACGAGCCAATTTGACGTTTGTTATCATATTTGATTTCAGACAAACGTTTGCTTTGAACTGCTGGATCTTCATCAGAAAGGCAGCTAATTTTTCCAATTGAGTTGCGTCATGGTGCCATCACCAATCAATATCTTTGATGTAGTCAGACAAGTTCTTGGTTTGAGAATGCAAGCCAACGACGGAATGTAATACCGTTTGTTTTGTTGTTGAATTTTTCTGGGTAAAGGTCGTAGAATGGTTTCAACTCAGAAGCTTTAAGGATTTCTGTGTGAAGTGCTGCTACACCGTTAACGCTTGTAGAGAAGTGGATGTCCATGTGTGCCATGTGAACACGGTTGTGTTCGTCAATGATTTGAACAGCTGGATCTTTGTATTTTTCACGAATGATAGCATCCAATTTCTTGATGATAACAACAAGGTGTGGAACGACTTCTTCAAGGTAGTCAAGAGGCCATTTTTCAAGGGCTTCAGCCAAGATAGTGTGGTTTGTGTAACCAACCATTTTGCTTACGATTGCTACTGCTTCATCAATTCCAATACCATGTTTTTCTGTCAAAAGACGGATCAATTCAGGGATGACCATTGATGGGTGAGTATCGTTGATTTGTACATAAGCGTAATCAGGAAGGTCGTGCAAGTTGCTTCCACGTTCGATAGCTTCGTCAATCAAAAGTTGTGCAGCATTTGATACCATGAAGTATTGTTGGAAGATACGGAGCAATTCCCCTTGACGGTTACTATCATCTGGGTAGAGAAGAGGGTCAAGTTGCGAGCGATATCTGTCTGATCAAAAGTTAATACCATCTTCAATAATAGATGAATCAACTGAATCCAAGTCGAACAAACGCAAACGGTTCTTGGTATCGATCTTGTAACCAGATACGTCGATATCATAAAGGGTAGAAGTCAATGTGAAGTGTTTGAATGGCATCTTAAGTAGCTATTGAACGAACGAGCCAGCTTTGATCAGTCAACCATGCGTTTGGAATCGTTTCTTGTTGGTTATTTTTAAAGACTTGTTGGAAAAAACCAAAGTGGTAGTTCAAACCAACCCCATCACCCTGTCAAACCAAGGCTTGAAATAGAGTCGATAAAGCAGGCTGCCAAACGTCCCAAACCACCGTTACCAAGTGATGGTTCCAATTCCACTTCTTCGACTTCGATCAAGTCTTTACCAGCATCAGACAATTCTTTTTTAACATCGTCGTAAAGACCCAAGTTGATCAAGTTGTTAGACAAAAGTTTACCAATCAAGAACTCAGCTGAGATATAGTAAACTTTTTTTCTTACCAGTATTTAATTTCTTTTGAGCACTTGCTTGCTTGGTGTAATTAAGCAAAGCAATGTACAATTCTTCATTTGAACATTCAGCAATTGTTTTTTGATGATGATCAATCACATATTTTTGTAATGATTCCATGTTGGAGTCTCCTTTGTTTCAACAATTTTTTAATAGGGGGGGAAAAGATTATTTTTTGCTTTCTTAACTTCTTTTTTTCAAGTCTTTGTTTTCACGACGATAGATCGTAGTGAAATCAAGCAATTCTTGCTCGACAGCTGGAGTCAATTGATCCGCTGTCATTCGCCATGACCAGTTACCACCGAGAGTAGATGGGAAGTTCATCCGAGCTGAGCCATCTAACTCAAGCAAGTCTTGCATCGTAGCAATCGCCATGAAGCTGACGGAAGCAAAGACGGTGCGAAGCATAGCATGCGGTACAGATTCGTACTCTTTCCGGTTGGTATAACGAGCAAGATACTCACGAGTTGGATCGTCGATTTCATTGCGGTACCATCCAAGAACTGTGTTGTTATCATGTGTTCCAGTGTACATCACAGAGTTGTTTGGTGCCAAGTGAGGGCTATCGATACTTTCATCGTCAGGATTGAAGGCGAATTGAAGAATCTTCATTCCTGGGAAGCCAGTACGTTCACGAAGTTCGATGACTTCATCTGTCATAAAGCCAAGGTCCTCAGCGATGATGTTCAAATCACCGAGCTCTTCCTTCACGGCTGCAAAGAGTTTGTAGCCAGGACCTTTGACCCATTTACCTGGTGCTGCAGTTTCAGAACCAGCAGGGATTTCCCAGTATGATTCGAAACCACGGAAGTGGTCGATCCGAACGATGTCATAGATCTTGAAGCTTTCACGCAAGCGTTCAATCCACCATTGGTAGCCATCTTTGTCCATTGCTTCCCAGTCATAGATTGGGTTCCCCAAAGTTGACCAGTTGCTGAGAACTCATCTGGCGGGCATCCTGCAATGCAAGTCGCTTTCCCGTTTTCATCTGTTTTGAAGAGATGAGGATTAGCCCACATGTCGCTTGAATCTTCCGCTACATAGATTGGCATATCTCCCACAATTTCAATGTGGTGGTCGTTGGCATAAGCTTTCAAGGCCAACCATTGTTGGAAGAAGAAGAATTGAGTTACACGATGGTAAGTCAATTTATCAGCCAATTCTTCACGGTATTTAGCCAAAGCTTTTGGTTCACGCGCACGAATAGCTGCATCTGGCCACTCTGTCCAAGCTTTTCAAATCAAAGTGTTCTTTAATAGCCATGTATTCTGCGAAGAGCTCCAACCAAGAAGCATTGGCTTCACAAAATTCTTGGAATTCTTTTTGATCACTTGATTTTAAGAAATTCGCAACTGCTTTTTTCAAGCAAGGGACGACGTTGTTCGAAAACCTTTGCATAATCCACTTGAGTAGGATCTTGACCAAAGTCCACTCCTTTAAGGTCTGCTTCTGTCAACAAACCTTGCTCGATCAAAAGATCGAAATCAATAAAATGAGTGTTCCCAGCAAAAGCTGAGAAAGATTGGTATGGAGAATCTCCATAACTAGTTGTACCAAGCGGCAAGATTTGCCAGTAACGTTGCTTGGTCCGAACGAGGAAATCAACAAAATCATATGCTGATTGACCGAATGATCCGATCCCGTATTGTCCAGGAAGGGAAGAAATGTGCATCAAAACACCACTTTGACGTTTTTCATGGGTTACCACCTTTTTTATTTCTTTGAAGCCTGCGATTCGGTGCACGGTATGGGTATCGTTGCAGAGTCGTATCCAGCTCTCAAGCGGCTCTACTCTTTGTTAAAAATCGAACAGGCGCAACTCAGTTTACGCAATTTTTGCGAAAACGTTTGCGTACCATGTTATTATAAACTTTTTCCTATTTTCTGCAAGGGATTTCTTAAAAACTTTTTAACTTTTTTCAGAATGTCCTCACCCCTTAGTGTATTCTTTCCTTTGGCTAATGTCAACAAATTTGATGCATTTTATAGAAGAAAGTTCGGAATTAAAATATTTTAAAAAAATTGTTTAAAACTACTTGCAAACGTTTTCGCCTTGTGATATACTTAAGACGTTTTAGGAAAACGTTTGTCTAAAACGGTTTCTAATTATTATCTTTTTTTATTCTTTAGGAGGAATAAATCATGAAACGTACAATTTTACGTAGTGCTGCTGTACTTGGTACAGTTGGTTTTGCCGGCTTCTTACTTGCTGCTTGTAGCAATAACTCATCAGGTTCTTCTGAGGCAAGTAAAGAAATCAACGTCTATGTAGACAAAGGCTACAAATCTTATGTTGAAGAAGCTGCAAAAGCTTTTGAAAAAGAAAATGGCGTAAAAGTTAAAATCAAAACTGGTGATGCCCTTGGTGGATTGGATAACCTTTCTCTTGATAACCAATCTAAAAAGCTCCAGACGTAATGATGGCTCCATACGACCGTGTAGGTGGTCTTGGTAGCGATGGTCAATTGGCTGAAGTGACATTAAACAAAGATAGCCATACAGATAAAACAACTGAAGCTCTTGTAACAAACGGTGGTAAAGTTTACGGTGCACCTGCTGTCATCGAAACATTGGTTCTCTACTATAACAAAGATCTTTTAAGCGAAGCTCCAAAAACATTTGGTGATCTTGAAAATCTTGCAAAAGATAGCAAGTACGACTTCGCTAGCGAACCTGGTAAAACAACTGCCTTCTTAGCTGACTGGACAAACTTCTACTACACTTACGGTTTACTTTCAGGTAACGGCGGTTATGTATTTGGTAAAGACGGTACAGATCCTAAAGATATTGGATTGAACAACCAAGGTTCTATCGATGGTATCGAATATGCAAAAACTTGGTATGCTAAATGGCCAAAAGGTTTGCAAGATACAAAAGCTGCTGCTAACTTCATCCAAACACAATTCCAAGAAGGTAAAACAGCTGCTATCATCGATGGTCCTTGGAAAGCTGCTTCATTGAAAGAAGCTAAAGTAAACTACGGTGTCGCAACGATTCCAACTCTTCCAAACGGAAAACAATATTCTGCCTTTGGTGGTGGTAAAGCTTGGGTTATCCTGCAGGTGCGAAAAACCTTGATGGCGCTCAAAAATTCATTGACTTCTTGACAAGTACTGATCAACAAAAAGCTTTGTTTGACAAGACCAAATGAAGTTCCTGCCAACACAGAAGCTCGTAAATATGCGGTTAGCAAAAACGATGAATTGACAACTGCCGTTGTTGATCAATTCAAGAACGCTCAACCAATGCCAAATATCTCAGAAATGAGTGCTGTTTGGGATCCAGCTGCTACTATGCTTTTCGATGCTGTAAGTGGTAAAAAATCTGCAAAAGCATCTGCTGACGATGCAGTGAAATTGATTAAAGAAACCATCGAACAAAAATTCGGTAGCAAATAAGACAGTTTTTAGGTTTGAGTAAGAGGTTGGAGACAAAGTCCCAACCTCTTATGTTCAATTTTCAAGCACAACTCACTGTCGGACTTGTCTTCTTGCTCTCTAGCAAGGACATTATAAGGAGATTTGAATGACTACAGAACAAAACCCAAAAAAGTCTATGTGCCTCTCTTTGATCCCGGGTCTTGGGCAAATTTATAACAAACAAAAAACCAAAGGCTATATTTTTCTTGCCGTAACCGTCCTCTTTCTCGCCTATTTCCTAGGAATCGGAGCTGGAGAATTAACGAAATTGGTTACACTTGGAACAGTCCGTGGACAAGATAATTCTCTCTTTATCTTGATTCGTGGCGCCTTCCACTTGATCATTACCATTGTTTACTTCCTATTTTATGCCTTAAATATTAAGGATGCTGGAACCGTTGCAAAACGTATCAACAATGGCATTGCTGTTCCAAAAACTGGAAAAGAAATGGTTCAAGCCATCTATGAAAATGGCTTCCCATATTTATTGATCATTCCTTCATACATTGCTATGACATTTGCGATTATCTTCCCAGTTTTAGTAACTTTGATGATCGCCTTTACCAACTACGACTTCAAACATACCGCACCAACAACCTTGCTTGGATTGGATCGGGTTCCAAAACTTCACTAATATGTGGACCTTGAGTACCTTCCGTTCAGCCTTCACATCGGTTCTTGGTTGGACCTTTGATTTGGGCCCTCGCAGCTTCAACTCTTCAAATCGTACTCGGTATCTTGACCGCTATTGTTGCCAACCAACCATTCGTAAAAAGGAAAACGGATCTTCGGGGTTATTTTCCTTCTTCCTTGGGCTGTTCCAGCCTTCATCACTATCCTTAACATTCTCAAATATGTTTAACGATAGTGTCGGGGCCATCAACGCCCAAGTTATCCCATTATTTGCAAAGATCTTCCCATTCTTAGATGGGGTCTTGATTCCTTGGAAGACTGATCCTACTTGGACAAAAATCGCTTTGATTATGATGCAAGGCTGGCTAGGATTCCCATACATCTACGTTTTGACTTTAGGGATTCTTCAATCTATTCCAAACGATCTTTACGAAGCTGCTTATATTGATGGTGCCAATGGTTGGCAAAAATTCCGCAACATCACTTTCCCAATGATCCTTGCGGTTGCAGCACCAACCTTGATCAGTCAATACACCTTCAACTTTAATAACTTCTCCATTATTTACTTGTTTAACGATGGGGACCTGGTTCTGTCGGAGGAAACGCTGGATCTACAGATATCTTGATCTCTTGGATCTATAAAGTTGACAACATCAAACTTCTCCTCAATATTCAATGGCTGCAGCGGTAACCTTGATTATCTCTGTGATTGTGATCTCAATCTCTATGATTGCCTTCAAGAAACTACATGCATTTTATATGGAGGATTTATAAAATGAAAAATTCTGTTCAATTTAAACGCCGCCTCAATCATTTCTTGACTTACCTGTACATGGTGGTTCTTTCAATCGTTATCATTTATCCATTGTTGATTACGGTTCTATCAGCCTTCAAATCAGGGAATGTCAGTGCCTTTACACTTGATTTTAGTGGCAATCTTAGTTTTGATAACTTCTCAAAACTTTTCTCTGAAACTCATTATGGCACTTGGTATATGAACACCTTGGTTATCGCCATTATCACCATGATTGTGCAAACAAGTATTGTTACCTTCGCAGGTTACGCATACAGCCGTTACAATTTCTTGGCGCGTAAACAAAGTTTGGTCTTCTTCTTGATTATTCAAATGGTCCCAACCATGGCAGCCCTCACAGCCTTCTTCGTTATGGCTTTGATGCTGAATGCCTTGAACCAACCTTGGTTCTTGATCTTCCTTATGTTGGTGGTGGTATTCCAATGAATGCCTGGTTGATGAAGGGATACTTCGATACTGTTCCAATTTCCCTCGATGAATCTGCGAAATTGGATGGTGCAGGGCACTTCCGTCGCTTCTGGCAAATTGTCCTTCCACTTGTTCGTCCAATGATCGCCGTTCAAGCACTCTGGGCTTTCATGGGTCCTTTCGGAGACTATATCTTGTCTAAATTCTTGCTTCGTGATGAAGTAAACTATACGGTAGCCGTTGGTCTTCAAACCTTTATCAGTGACCAAAAAATCAAAAAATCGCCTTCTTTGCAGCCGGTGCCATTTTGATCGCGGTTCCAATCTGTATTTATTCTTCTTCCTACAAAAGAACTTTGTTTCAGGCTTGACAGCTGGTGGAGATAAAGGATAAAATAGAACCTTATTTCAAGCACATTTTATTTTTAAATTAAGGGTAGTATGGTGGATGCTTTACTACCCTTCGTTAAGAATAAAATCAATCAAAGAGACTCCTCTTTGCATCTCTGATTCTCTTATGTTTAGAAAGGTCATCTTATGCCCTATCCTTTTAATTATTTCGCAAGTATCTTCAATTTTCGCTCTTCTTTTTGCAAACCGCAAAAAACTGAGCTGGTTCCAAATGATTTTTACTTCTTTCTTTCTAATCTCTATCACACTATTACCTGTGGCTCTGCAAAATGCTCAACTCAAAACCTATCCTTTGACAACCTTTGTCAGCGATGTGTTTGATCCTTTATCAACAGACGTTATGAAAGATATCCAAGAACACGTCGTGATCAAAGACCAAGAGCTCACCTATACAGGAGACTAACCCTGTACACAAGACTTCAAAAGGACAGGTTATCTTAGGCCAAGAGGCAAAGGCTAGTGAAGGCAAGGAGTTAACACTCCATTTTGATCGCAAACAATTGATTATCTCAAAAGAGAATAAAGAACTCGCTACAGTCTCATACCAGGCTATTAATCAAGAGAGCCTTCGGGATAAAAAAGCTTCACTCAAGCTATCTCTAGCGATTGGTTCCGTGAACAATCGACTCCCTGTCAGTCTCTTTCTCGTGATTTTCTCTGGCTTCTTGTCGACCGTCAATTATTTGATTCTCATCCTAGGGCCTCTTTCTTCCTCTACTTGACACGAAAATCTCGACTCTTTTCACTACAAACTTTCAAGGAATGTTTCAATTGTATTCTGAATTGCTTGGGACTCCCTATTTTACTAAGTGTCATCATCAGTTTACTATTCCATCAAGTATTTACTACGACGATCATGATCCAAAATGTCTTATTTGTACTCTATCTTGCTATGGTGTTTTATAAGACCCACTTTCGTGATCCAGACTATCACCGCTAGGAGGTTTTCTCATGCGTGTTACCATCAAAGATGTGGCGAAACTCGCTGGCGTCGCGCCTTCTACTGTCACGCGCGTCATCCAAAACAAATCCACAATTAGTGATGAAACAAAAAACGAGTCCGCAAGGCCATGGTCGAGCTGGACTACCATCCCAATCTTAATGCTCGTAGTCTTGTCAGCCAATCTAGTCAAGTCATTGCTTTAGTCCTACCAATCGATAGTGACGTTTTCTATCAGAATCCTTTCTTCCCAACTGTTTTAAGAGGGATTACCCAGATTGCTTCAGACAATGATTATGCTATCCAAATCTGTACGGGGCAAAATGAAGAACGGCGGCTCGACAACCTCAAACAACTCATCTACGGAAATCGTGTGGATGGTTTAATTTTCCTTTATTCCAACCCGAATGATCCCCTCGTTGAATTTGCGATCAAAGACAAGTTCCCCTTCCTCATTCTCGGAAAGGCAGCTTCACCTTTTTGTATCGCTAGTCGATAATGATAATATCAAGGCCGCATTTGATGCAACAGATTATTTTATTCAACAAAACTACCGAAAAATTGCTTTTATCGGGGGAAACAAAGAGCTGTTTGTTTCTCAAGACCGCTACCAAGGTTATAAAGAAGCCCTCCAAAAAGCAGGGATTCCTCTCGATGAAAAACTCGTTCATTTTTCATTTGGGTTTATGTTAGAAGATAATTCTTATCAAATGATGGAGAGTCTACCATTAACAGAACTAGATGCGATTATGACGACCGATATTCTCGTTGCTGAAGGGGTGCGCCAATACCTATTAGAACACCAGCTGACAATCCCGATTATTTCCATTGATTCGATCAAGCCACGACTCGATATTGAAGCCTATATTGACATCAATGCGGTGGAACTCGGGCGTGAATCTGTCCGGACCATCCTTCAAATCATCAAAGATCACAAAGAAGGAAAAACCGTCTGCTACCGTCAATTGATTGACCATACCATTACGAAACTTTAGGAGTCTTTATGTCTACATTTACTGCTTATTTAGATGACCAAGACCTCATTCGTATCCAAAAAGGAGAGGAGCATATCCTTCCTTTTTATTTGAAAACGAACCAAGGTCGTCTTGCCTTAATCCCTGTCAAAACGTCAAGTGCAGCGACTGACACAGGAGACTATTTCTTAAGCCCTATTCCACTTGAACTCGGAGAAGAGTACACCATCTACGATGCTACTGGAAATTCTTCTATACTCCACTATCGAAAATTGTTCGCAAACCCATTTTTGATCAAACCTTCACCTATAGTGAGAAGATTTAGGAAGTTTTTACACACCAAATCAGACGCAATTTAAATTCTGGGCACCGATTTCGCAAGATGTGACCCTCCATATCGAAGATCAGGTCTACCCGATGAATCGTACAGAAAACGGTGTCTGGGAACTCTTTCTCAAAGGAGATTGGGAAGGAGCTGCCTACCACTATGAGTTTCGGTTCAATGGCCTAGAACGTCGAATTCACGATCCCTATGCTCTATCCTCTTTGGCGAACTCTGGAGATAGCCTCGTCATCGACCGGAAGAAGATCACACGTCCTATCACGCGTGCCACTCGTCAATTAGACCCGACAGAAGCAATCATCTACGAGATGAGCGTTCGGGATTTCTCTGCCCAAAAAGAGGCTGACTTTAAACACCCTGGTAAGTTTAAAGGCTTGACAGAATCGCCCCAACTAAATGGTGAGGTTCTTGGATTTGATTACCTTCAAAAACTGGGCATTACCCATGTACAGTTACTTCCTGTCTATGATTTCGGTAGTGTTGATGAAGAGAATCAATGGAAAGCCTACAACTGGGGCTATGATCCTGTTCAATACAATGTTCCAGAAGGAAGCTATGCGAGTGATCCTAACGATCCTTATGCGCGAATCCTAGAGCTCCAAGACACCATTGACACCTATCACCAGGCTAATCTGAGTGTCATCATGGATGTGGTCTACAATCACGTCTACCAGGCAGATGAATACGCTTTTGAACAAATCGTTCCTGGTTATTTTTACCGCTATAATGCGGAGGGTAAGCGGACCAATGGAACCTTCTGTGGAAATGATGTCGCAAGTGAACGCTCCATGGTAAGACAGTATATCAAGCAATCCCTCAAACAATGGGTTTCCCTCTACGGCTTTGATGGTTTTCGCTTTGATTTGATGGGAATCTTAGACATTCAAACCATGACAGAGATTGCAGAAGAACTCCGTGAAATCTATCCTAACATCTATCTCTATGGGGAAGGGTTGGAAGATGGATACAGGCCTCTCTGAAGACCAGCTCGCTCACCAGTATAACGCAAAACGATTACCAGATTTTGGTTTTTTCAGTGATAATTTCCGAGATACGGTCAAGAGAACACTCCTAGCCGGTCACCGTCGTGAAAGTCAACATCCTGCAAATGATTTTGCTAACATCCTAACAGCAAATGTCGGGAAGGTAGGACCTGCTCATTTCATCCAACCTCAACAAGCCATTCAGTACGTCGAATGCCATGACAATGCAACTGTTTTTGATTATTTCCAACTTGAAAAAGAAGAGATTCGTCTAGAGGAACGAAAAGCTCTCTCACGCCTCGCTCTTCATTTGGTATTATTATCCCAAGGTGTACCTTTTATCCATGCTGGTCAAGAACGTTACCGCACAAAAAGGGCTCGAAGACAATACCTATAACTTGCCAGATAGTCTCAACCAATTGGACTGGACATCCCTTTCAAAATGCCAAGAAGAACTTGCTTTTCTTAAAGAATTGATTGCTTACCGGAAATCACAGCCTCTCCTTCGTTTGAAAAAAGGGACAAGAGATTCGTGACTACTGTGACGTCAAATGGTTGTCTGATCATCATTTTATCTACACGATTGAAAAAATCGTGAAAAAATAACGATTCTCGTTAATATCGGTGATCAGGACATGACCTATCAACATCCGAGCGATAGTCAACTGCTATTTGCCTATCCTCATGCAAATCTCCAAACGCCTATTCCTAAAGGAAAGGAACTTTCTATTTCCGCCCATAGTTGGCTCCTTCTCCGAGAAACTGAATCAACAAAATAAAGGTCACCACAATTGTACTGACCCCAAAAAAGTTAGACAAATAATTTAAGTGAAGGATTTAGTCCTGTATTGCACAGGACTGAGTCCTTTTAGTTTTACCTTAATTCGTTTGTTGTTGTAATAGTCAATATAGTTTACAATAGCTTGTTCCAATTGGTTAAGTGACTTAAATGTATTCTCGTAACCATAAAACATTTCCGATTTCAAAATGCCAAAGAAGGATTCCATCATGCCGTTGTCTGGGCTGTTTCCTTTACGTGACATGGACGGTTGAATTCCTTTATCCTCTAAAAATTGATGATAATACTGATGTTGGTATTGCCAACCTTGGTCACTATGGAGAATTGTATTTTCGTAATGCTCCTCTGTGAAGGCCTGGTCTAACATAGCTTTCACTTGTTCTAAGTTCGGTGAAGAAGAAAGATTATAGGCGATAATTTCGCTATTAAAGCCATCTAAAACAGGCGATAAATAAAGTTTTTTGATTGCTTGCTGGAATGGCAAACTCGGTCACATCTGTGTAGCACTTTTCCATTGGCTTGGTTGCTTCAAATTGGCGTTGAATAAGATTATCTGCTTTCTTACCAATCTCTCCTTGGTATGAAGAATACTTCCGTTTACGACGAATACGAGCACTTAAACCAAGGACCTTCATCAGACGTTGGACCTTCTTATGATTCACTACAAAACCACGATTCCTCAATTCAAGAGTCATTCGACGATAGCCGTAATTCCCTTTATGCTCAGTAAAAATAGATTGAATTTCAACTTTAACATCATAATCCTTATCGCTTTGATCGAGCTGTTTTAAATGATAATAATAAGTTGAACGAGCAAGCCTAATAATCTTTAGAAGAATCTCTAAAGCAAACTCTGTTACCAATCCTCGAACAATTTCCGTTTTTCTTCTTGCTCTTTTTTCGTCCCTCAATCGGAGTTCTCTCAACTTTTTAGAATAGCATTCTCCGCTCTCAGGTACTCATTTTCTGCTTGAAGACGTTCTAACTCTGTCATCTCTTCAGGTTTTTTCTTTGGTTTACGTCCCATTTTAGGTACTCTCCCTCTTATTTTCTCAACAATAGTATACCCGTTTTTCTTATATTGTGCTATCAATTATGCAACATTCCAACACTTGGAAGAGCATAATCTAGAGATACCTTTATTTGTGAACGACTTTCAAGCAGAACTTTATCAATCATTTCTCGTTTTAATTTAGGAGAATAGTAACGCTTCTTTCCCTTTTTGACGATTTCTATTCCATAACGATCAATCAATTTAATCATGTACTGAAGATTGGGAATTGTTATCCCAAATATATTTGAAAGCTCTCTGAAGCTTCGCCCTTGTTTTCTAAGTTCATAGATCTGAACTTTATCTTCATAATGTTGTTAATTTGACAACCCCACCAAATAGGGCATTCGTTCGTTGGTCAACGTAATCACTGGCACGAACTGAATAAAGAGGGAACTCATCGAAACCGTAATAAAGGTAAAGATGGTAAATTTATGGCCAATTTGATACCAAGCCACAATCATCAAAGGGATATTGATGGCATAAAAGGTCAAGGAAACGGGAATCGTAAAGCCAATAAAGCGTTGGCTCAGAACAGATAAAATCTGAGCTAGACCTGTTGCACCGCTGGAGTATACATGTCCTGGTTGAAAGAAGAAGTTGACGGCAATCGCTGATAGAAAACCATACAGCAAGGAAGCTGACACTTTTCATCGTATTTCTCACGGGAGATACTCTTCAGCACGCGCAATAATTTAATGTTATAAGCTAGTCGCCGCACATGATAGCGAAATAGCTTATGAAAGCGAAGTTTTTTTCATTTTCAATCCATCGATTAGAAGAAAAGGAAAATCTTAGAGCAACTGATTTCTAGACTCTCCCTTTTCTCTCTTGTCCTATTCTTGCTCTGCTACTTCTACTTGAAGATTTAACTCATCCAATTGCTTTTCAGAAACGACAGAAGGAGCTTGTGTCATTGGATCTGTCGCCTTGTTATTCTTAGGAAAGGCAATGACTTCCCGAATATTATCTTCCCCTGCAAGAAGCATCACGAAGCGGTCCAAACCAATCGCCAATCCTCCATGTGGTGGGAAACCATAATCCATTGCTTCCAACAAGAAACCAAATTGTTCATTGGCAGCTTCTTTTTGTAAATCCAAGTGCCTTAAACATCCGTTCTTGTAAGTCTTTATGATTAATCCGTAGGCTTCCTCCACCTAATTCATAGCCATTTAAGACGATATCATAGGCAATTGCTCGAACTTTTGAAAGATCGCCTTCCAATTCATGCTCTGTTTCAGCTTGTGGGAGTGTAAATGGATGGTGAGCAGACATATAACGGCCTTCTTCTTCAGACCATTCAAACATTGGCCAATCCACTACCCAAAGGAAGTTGTATTGATTGTTGTCAATCAAGTCAAGCTCTTTCGCAAGACGAACACGCAAAGCACCAAGCGTTGCATTGGCTACTTCAAGAGTATCTGCTACAAAGAGAACTAGATCTTTGTCTTCTAACTGTAAAGCAGCTGTCAAGTCACTTGTCAAGTCTGTCAAGAACTTCGCAACAGGACCGTTCAAAGCACCCTCAGCATATTTCACCCAAGCAAGACCTTTTGCACCGTATTGCTTCGCAATTTCTGTCAATTTATCGATATCTTTACGAGAGTAATGATCCGCTGCACCTTTGACAACAATCGCCTTAACTGCTGGAGCTTCTGAGAAGACTTTGAAGTCTACACCCTTGACAAGCTCTGTCAAGTCTTGGAGCAACATTTCAAAACGTGTATCTGGTTTATCTGAACCATACAAGGCCATCGCATCATCATAATTCATCCGTGGGAATGGGAGTGTTACTTCAATTCCCTTGGTTTCTTTCATGACACGTGCAATCAAGCCTTCTGTGATATCCTGGATTTCTTGATCACTCAAGAAAGAAGTTTCCAAGTCGACTTGTGTAAACTCAGGTTGACGGTCTCCCCGTAAATCCTCATCACGGAAACACTTCACGATTTGATAATAGCGATCAAATCCAGCATTCATCAACAATTGTTTTGTAATCTGAGGACTTTGTGGAAGGGCATAGAAATGACCCTTATTGACACGGGAAGGAACCAAGTAGTCACGTGCTCCTTCTGGAGTTGACTTAGAAAGAAACGGTGTTTCCACATCAATAAATTCTAATTCATCCAAGTAATTGCGGATTGAATGGGTTACTTTTGCACGGAGTTTGAGGTTTTCCAACATCTCAGGACGACGAAGGTCTAAGTAGCGGTAACGAAGACGAGTATCATCATTGGCTTCAATACCGTCCTTGATTTCAAATGGTGTTGTTTTTAGCGGTATTGAGAACCGTAATAGTTTCTACCTTGAGTTCTACTGCTCCTGTAGGCAAGTTTGGATTAGCTTGTTCACGAGCTTCTACAAGACCTGTCACTTCTACAACATATTCACTACGGATGCTTTCGGCTGTAGCCATCACTTCTGTACTAACTGTTTCTGGATTGATCACCAATTGCATGATTCCTTCGCGGTCGCGTAGATCGATAAAGATCAAACCACCCAAGTCACGACGACGGCTAACCCATCCTTTCAAGGTAATACGAGTTCCAATGTGTTCTTCACGAACACGTCCAGCATACATTGAACGTTTCATTTCTAATTAATCTCCAAACTAATATTCTTCCTTCTATTTTACCATAAAGACCAGCAGAAAGTGGCCTTTAGCTCAACTTTTTCAGTCACCAACTTCTTTAGTTATCGTGGCTCTCTTCTTTTCTTTTGGGATCATCGTAGAGAGTGGGTGCTAGCACCTTCATTAAAGTCGCCTGTCCCAAATCGCAAGACAGCTGCTGCTAGTCCAAAAATAGGGGATAGGTAGCGGAAAAAGAAATCTCCCCTAAGCACATAGGTCATGCCACCCACAATAAAAAAGATCACAATTCCCTGAACGATTGCGTAAAACCAAATTTTTTTCACACTATTCTCCTTTTCACAAACCAGCTGACTTATCCACTGTTTTTTATCACTTATCCACAAAAATGTGGATAACTTTCACCTGTTTGCCCCTCAAAAGAGGAAGCGTCATCAGCACCAGGACTTGTTTTCATCCATTTACAAGGAAGTTTCCCACAGCCTGTGGATAACTCTCTTGCTCGTTTGTGACTTTCTCGTCACTTTCCTCACAAATCAAGGAGCCAGGATTTGATCCTGCCCCCTTTGATCAAGCATTATTTAAATTCGTCTGGTGTCCCTTTATATTGGGCCCAGTCTTTGCTGAAGAAGCGATCATTTAGATGGTAAGTTGGTGCTTTTTCAGCCTTTGTGACAAAGGGATTGACCGCTTTATCAAAGGCTAGCCAACCATTCCATCCCATATGAATCGTATCTTCCATAAAGTAGGGCTGATCACCATCTTTAGAAAAGTCTGCAATATTGGTGAATCCTTGACTTTCCAATTGGTAACGAATCTTTTGAACAGCCTGTTCATACTTTTCTTGGCTCAAGCCTGTGTATTTCATCCATTTGGCATTAACTGGAGGAATGACAAAGATAACATTGGTCCGAGATTTAGCAAACTGGTCTAGAACCAATTGCAAGTCATTGTACTCAGGAGATTGAACATAGGATTCGTTTTTTGGAAACCTTTTAGTTTCTTCAACTTCATTTTTAAACGAGTATTGTAAAAAATGATTGCTGATTCCAAGGTCGTTGTTATTGGTTTTGACTTTTGCTTCAGCCGTTGCAATTTCTTCCAATTTCTCATATGAGAATTGATCTGGTAAATCTTGTAGACGTTTTTTGACCTTCTTATCGTAATTCCCGTTTGTACGCGTTGCAAGATTACTAAACAAAGCATCTTCGCGTTGGACAAGGTGGGAAACAAACTGGTTCAAAGACTGATCAAATCTGGAAATTTTCTTTCCTTGAGAAATTTTCGTTACAACACTTTGAAAGGCGACATTTGGATACTGTTGTAACAGACGCTTTGCAGCATACTGGGATGCAGCATCCTGTTGGTGATTGGCAATAAAGCTATTCAACTGATCGCTATTAAAGAATTGTTGAAAGGCAGAGGAATCATAGCCCTTCTTGGTGAACCATTGCGGAGAAACTACATAAACAGCTGTATTGTCCTTGAGTTCTGGCAAAATCTGTTGCATCCCAAAATACTGGTTCAAAGAAGCCGCACCACGTTCTCCTAAAAAGTAGGGTCTGTAATTGCGGTCATATTTTTCAGCCAAAACTGCTGGATGAACCACATCAAAACGCAACCATTCACTGGAGCCGAAATAAGGAACAAAGCGATGCTGTGGATCCGAAAGTGCTTCTTGCTTCTTTGTACGACTCTTGAAGCCTTCTGCATTCAGACTAACCGCAGCTTTTTCTCTTCAGTATAGTTGTGCTTATGATTGATTGGATAAAAGAATAATAAAGCTGCTACCATGAGGAGCGCGCAAAATACGGGCCCTAAAATCAGCCACAAACGCTTAAGCATTCTGAAGCTCCGTTACACCTTCTACGATCTTGTTAGCAGTATTCCAATCATCGCGTCCAAATTCAGATACAGGAACACGGATGCCAAAGCGATTTTCCAATTCCACAATCAATTCGACTGTTCCCATACTATCAAGGACACCCGCATCAAAGAGATCCTCATCCATCATGTCTGAGACATCTTCCATAAACAATTCGTCAATAATTTCAATTACTTGTGATTTTACATCCATTTTTTTATTCTCCTTTTATTTCAATTTTGGAAACCATTGTTGATCCAAGAATCCTGAGAAAATCAGGAAGGACAGCATCACTGTGTTAAAGGTGATAAAGATCCCTAAAGCTTTGGTCCAACGATTGTCCGGTATAGGATCCAATCCTTTTGCTTTTCTTTCTTTATTGATGGTCTTTTTCTTGCGAATCCAAGCATCATTGATGACCAGTCCAAGCCCATGGAAGAGCCCATAAGCGATGTAGTACCAGGTCACCCCGTGCCAGAAGCCCATAACCAACATATTGATAATATAGGCAACATTTGAAGTGGTAATTCGGCTCTTGAATAATTTATTGCGCATCAATACCATCACGAGACGCATAAAGACAAAATCACGGAACCAGAAAGATAAACTCATATGCCAACGATTCCAGAATTCCTTTAAGTCACGTGATTTAAAGGGACGATCAAAGTTGATAGGACTTTTAATCCCCATCAGATTGGAAGCTGCTAAAGCAAACATCGAATAGCCCGCGAAGTCAAAGAAGAGGTCAAAGCCATAAACATACATGACTCCCAGCGTTCCGATATTGAAGAATCCACCTTGAGACAAGGCATAGGTCTGCACATGACCTAACAATAAGTGGCCAAAAAATATGAGCTAGGATAAATTTATAAAGGAAGCCATACATGATATACTTAACAGCTTGCTCCAACATATCCAATAATTCTTCACGCTCAGGAATGGTTTTATAATCCTCATTAAAACGCTTGAAACGATCAATCGGCCCACTTGAGAAGGTCGGCATAAAGAGCATAAAGCGTAAGAATTCCCAGAGTGTGAATTCTTTCAAGACACCATCTCGCATTTCGATGATCATTCCGACAGCCCGGAAAGTTAAATACGAAATCCCTAAAAAACCAAACAAGGATTGGTGCCCATTCTTGATTGCTGGCTCTACCTTAACAAAGATCAGGGGCAAGACAGACAAGAAGGAATGAAGATAGAAAATCCACTTGTTGTCCGCTTTCTGACGATAGATTTTGTAGGAATACACAATCAAGATTTGCCAGACTACGTAAAAAGAGCAGGGCATAAATTTGCTTGAGATTCGAACCTGTCAGCATCAAAATGATAAAGATCAGACTCACCAGTCCTTCATAGATCGGAAATCTCTCTTTTTTGAAAAAGAGGCCCACAAAGATCGGCAAAAAGCTAGAATGAGGTAGATAAAATAGATCGGTGTTCCATAGTGTTCTAAATGAGGGAGCTGTTTCAAAAACTCGATCATCGGTTATTAACCTCGCTAATCAACCCTTTGATGTCGATTTTCCCGTTTGGTGTTAATGGCAGGCTGTCACGATAGAGGAATTTTGAAGGCATCATATAAGACATCATGATGTTTTCTAAATCTTCCTTAATAGCTTTCGTGATATCAATTTCGCGCTCAAATTGTTCTTTGACACCCTCTTTTAAGATGACATAGGCCAAGAGATTTTGGACCTTGTGATCTTTATTATAACGCGGTACAGCGACTGCTGAGTCAATATACTTCGATTTGTTCAAGTTTTGAGAGACATCCTCTAGCTCGATACGGTAACCGTTAAACTTAATTTGGAAGTCCATCCGTCCACCGTAGAGAAGGAGACCTTCATCTGTCATGGTTCCGACATCTCCTGTATGGTAGGCTGGAAGGCCTTCAAATTCGAAGAAAGCTTCTGCTGTTTTCTCTGGATTATTCATATAACCTTTTGAAACGGCTGGGCCAGATACGATGATCTCCCTTGCTCACCATTTGGCAATTTGTTTCCTGCCTCATCAATGATGAAGGTTGGAGAATCTTCTTTGGTGTAACCAATTGGCAGACGTTTCAAAGTAGCTAACATCTCATCTGTTACGGCTACAGCTGAAAGAGCTACAGTTGCCTCAGTTGGGCCGTAGGCATTGATGATGCGCGCATTTGGGAAACGCTCGCGCAATTTCTGAGCCGTTTTAACGGTCAACTCTTCCCCATCAAAATAGAAATGGGTGATACCTGGCATTTTTCAGCATTGAAATCCTCAGACAACATGGCCATATCTGCGAAAGATGGTGTTGAAGTCCAGATAGCAATCGGAAGAGAAAAGATGGTCGCAAAGAGTTGTTTGAAGTCTTGAGTGATAGCTGATGGAAGAGCAAAAAGCGTTCCTCCAAGAGCCAAGGTCGGTGCCCAGTACATGACAGACAAGTCAAAGGAATAGGGCGGTTGCGCCAACATTTGCGGACGCTCTGGCGTTGCAAATTCCTTGTCCGTAATCATCCAGTTGGTAAAGCTGAGCAAGTTATCGTGCGAAATTTGCACCCCTTTTGGTTTCCCAGTTGTCCCTGAGGTAAAGATGATGTAGTAGTTATCATCCCCTTTGACCGGATGTTTCAAGTCATAGGCATGCTGAGCCGCATAAGCTTCACGCACTTGCTTCAAAGACATGATTGGAGCAGCTGGGTTTTCCAATGGAAATTCATTGATGGCAATAATCAAGCTTGGCTCTGCTACTTCAACAATGGCAGACACGCGCTCCAAGGCAGAATGGCTATCAATTGGGATATAAGCATGGCCAGATTTTGTCAAGGCTACAAAGGTTGCTAACATTTCATATTCTTGACCACCAAAGACCACAACAGGTGACTTTTCAGGAAGTCCCATTTGGTCAATGTGGGCTGCTAAGCTATCTGAGTCTGCCTTCAATTGGCCATAGGTATGCTCCTCACCAAGGACATTGTAAACCGGATAGTCTGGTTGTAGTTGCGCATAACGTTCAATTGTCTCGATCATATCAGTAATTGGTTGGTTTGACACGGCTAGGAGTCTCCTTTTCTAAAATTCGTTGTAGATAAAGCCACCCTGACCTTGACCAAGGTAACTAAAGAAATAAAGTAGGGCTAGGAAAATGGCGAAATACAAGACCGTCTGCCCGATAAATTTATAAAGTGTTTTATGTTTCATAAGTTTCACTCTTCATTTTGATTGTTACTCACTATTTTACCATTTTTTATACCAAGTAAGCAATTTTAAACATAGTGAGAATGTGGTAGAAAACGTTATCATTTCAGATCATTCAAGCCGTTTAACGAAAGCATTTTTCTTTAATCAGTTTTCTGGTTGAAATCCTATTCTATTTCACACTACCCTGATGAATCAATTCCAGACACTTGTCCAGATCCACATCTCTCTCAAAATGGCTAGGTGTCCAAGGAATCTCTATATCGGGTAGAACACCTTGATCCGTCATTCCTTTACCTTGATCTACGCATAAACAGCGAGAAGTGGGAAACATTAAACAAAAAATCGCCATAATCAACGGTACAACAATTGGAATAGTCTAAAATTCCGAGAGTCGGTCTACCTACCACCGTTACCTTCTTAAACTGCTTCATCATCTGAACAAAGTTGTCGCCAGAAGAACCGCAATAGATATCTGATAAGATAAAGATCCTGTTCAGGATAGTGGCCACCTCTAACCTCTGGGAAGAATTCCTCGCTTTCTTGCTGATACAGTACATAACCTTTTGCCTCGATGGCGGAGCAACTCCTCTTTCATATCTTCAAGCAGCTTGACTGTTTCAGGACTAATTTCTTCCTGTTGCATCCAGTCCTCAAAGTCTTTCAAGCGCAGATCAACATTACGTTCCGTGTAGAGAATTTCCATGCCATCATCATCCCAATCAATGCCTTCATAGCCCTGATCCTTCTCTAAACCTAGATGTAATAGAGGGAAATATAAAGAATCTGTCCCTCCGCCGTTCTGTCGGACATCAATGAGAAGAAACTTGACCTCCGTCATCATAGGTAAACACTCTTGATATACCCGACTAATAGCTCTCTCATCCATAAAGTTATCCAGACGAAGATAAAGAATCTCATCGTCTAATCGTTTCCAAAAAGATATGATCCTGGATCGGTTCTCGACTGGGTACTACTTTAATGGTCTTTTCTATCCCTTCTCGAAGCAGGGTGACACTAGTTGACTGAGAGACCAAATCTGCCCATTCTCTATAATGTCTTTCTGGGGTCTTGCTGATAAAATAGGCTTTCTGAAGAGAAGCTATCTGATCCAAGTCTCTTCCATCCAGAGCTAGGATCTGATCTCCTACTTGAAGACCCGTATCTTCATTAGCTTCCTCAACATACAGTTTCTGTCCATTTATTCTCAAAAGGAACCCTTTTTGACTGGCCTTTTTATCTCGAAAGGAAACATGCCCGATCACCCCAAAACTAGCTAGGTAAGCCTTAACTTGATAGAGAAAGGCATCATCTGTCATATCATCTGTAATGTTTTCTCGAAAAGGCTCTGGATCGCATCCTTTTCGATCCTTGATGATAGATGAATCATGGGTCATAATAGAGACGACATCTTCAAAAATAGCAGTCTTTTTCATAAAGGATTCCTTCCATTTTTTAGAAACAGTATACCACTTTTTCTTAAAAAGTTCTTAAACCCCTAAAAAACTATCCTAAAGTAGGATAGCCGTTATAGATTCTTTCTTTTCTTCGCTTTCTTTGTCAGAGCAACATCACAATTTTCAATCTTGCTAATCAATAGATTGGCAAGGGCAAAATCATCGATGTTCGATTTCATATTTACTTCATAGTTCAAGGTCAGTTGTCCTCCAGCTTGGGCCGTTGTGACAGAAATAAAGTCAATTTCTGAACAACTTTGGTCCAACAACTGGCTGATTTGTTCTGCAACAGAATCTTGTTTTAAGACGGTAATGGTCAAATGACGGCGCCGTTGATGATCTGCCTTACTCTGTTTGTTCTCTAATACCAGCCACACCCCTAGTAAAGAAAGGGTTGATAAAATGGCCAATAAAAGATAGCCTGAACCCGCCGCTAGTCCTATAATCATAGCTAAGAAAAATGGCAATCAACTCTCTAGAACCACTCGTAGCTGACCGGAAACGGATCAAACTAAAGGTCCCTGCCACGGCAATAGAGGTCCCCAAACTACCATTGACCAAAAAAATCACTAAGGTCATCATAGAAGGAAGCAAGGTCAAACTAATGACAAACTCTCGAGTGTAAAGTGTCCGGTATTTATAGGTCCAAGATAGGGCCATCCCTAGAAAGAGGCTGACCAAAAAGGGCCAGCAACAAGCGCAAAGGGATCCACCGTTGCTGTGGCATTATTAAAAATAGAATTGAAGAGATTAGACATAGGCAGCACCTACCGTTTCTTGAACTGGTCTTGGGGCATAATCCAAGCCTTGTGATTTATGATAAGCACAGCTATATTTTGAAAATTTCTGTTTCACCAAACCATACTTCTCTAAAATATCCTTTAGCCATTTAGGTTCTTGGCCAGGAGCCTTAATTTCCATGATCACGAAGTCATCCTCTAGTAGAGGTTCTCCTTTCTTCCCATCAAAAAGGCTAACAGCCTGGTCTCGAAAGACTAAGTTTTGATCGATTGTCACGCGAATCTTCTGATAAGGATAACCCTGAATGGATTTCTTTTCTTTGAGAGACAAACGATCATAATAAATGAACATCCGTGGTTCCAATCGATGACCATAACGTTTGCGCAATCTCTGAATCTCTTGCACTAAGTCTGGATCTTGTATCTGATGATCTACTTTCCCATCTATCATCAAGTTGATAATGGCTTGCGAAGTGGCGACTAGACGGAATTTATGGCCAATTCCTTCTTCATCTTTTGACTTCACCTCTAGAAATACTGGACTGTCTGCTTGAGGTTTTTCTATATAAGTCCGCATCCGAATTTTTTCACGGCGGTGTTGTTTGGCAAGAGCATCTTGAATGACATCAAAATTTTCCGTATCAAAATAAATGTTTGAAATGGTTGAGGTTGGGTAATTATCTTCTACGACGTATTCTTTTAAGTCTTTGATCAAGTCCTTCACGTCATCTTTTGCGACGATATATTTTGTTTCGATTCGTTTGAAACTTGTCTCAATTGTTTTTTCATGTTTCTTCTCCTTTAAGGGGGATCTATTGTTTCTAACCTTCGGTAAGTATGAATACGACTTACGTGCTTTCTAGTTTAATGGGACTTTCTTAACTGGTCATTAAGCCAAACTTAAAAGAAAACTAAAGTTAAGGTTCCTTTCAGAAAAACTTTAGGAAACTTTCAGCTAGCAACTTTAGACTAGGAGCATATCAATTGAACGAGAGGAAAAGCTCATGAAATCAAACAAATGGAAATTTTTATTAACGGGGGCCGCAACCCTCACCTTACTGTCAGCTTGCACCCAGGCGTCATCACAATCAGCTACAAAAAGCAATACTGCACAAACAACCGCTACTTCTACTTCAAAAAATAAAACAAACAATCCCAACTATTTTACAGATAAGGACAAGGACACCTCTTATGATGAAAGCAAAGCCTCTACTGTAAAACTGTCTGGATCTTCTGCAAGTGTATCAGGTGACGGCGTTGCTGTATCTGGATCAACTGTGACCATCTCAAAGGCTGGAACCTATGTCATCTCTGGTGAATCCGATGGGGTTCAAATCAAGGTCGAAGCAGGTGACTCAGATGATGTTCACATCGTCTTGAAAGGCGTTACCATGACCAACACCAACGCGCCAATTTCTGCTACGAAAGCAGGTCATGTCTACCTGACTCTAGCAGATGGCACGACCAATACCTTGTCTGATTCAAGCTCCAACACTGATGAAGATGCCGATGCGGTGATCTTCTCTAAGGGCGACCTCACCATCAATGGTTCAGGTACGCTCAACATTGACGCCAAGAAGAACAACGGTATCAAGGCCAATGACACTCTCCATATCACAGGTGGAACCTATAAGATAACGGCTGTAGGAGATGCCTTCAACGTCAATGACGAACTCAATATCACTGGTACGACCATGACCATCGATGCAGATGAAGATGCCGTCAAGGTGGATAATGATGAAGATACTTCGGTCGGAACCATGTATCTTTCAGATAACAAAATGACCATCACCGCAGGAGACGACGGAATCCATGCTTCTGGTGATCTGATCATCGATAGCGGAACCTATGAGGTAACAGAGTCTGTCGAAGGTCTCGAAGGAAAATCGATCACCATCAACGGTGGAGATATCACCATCTATGCAACCGATGACGGTGTCAATGCTGCCAATGCCAATGCTAACCAAGATGAAATTTTCTTCACCATGAATGGTGGAACCCTCAACGTTGAAGTTGGCCAAGGCGATACCGATCCAATTGATTCGAATGGAAATATCACTGTTACCGGAGGAACCATTAAATTAACGGGACAATCTGGATTCGACTTTGATGGTACTGCTACCTACACTGGCGGAGACATCTATATCAACGGTGAAAAACAAACGGAAATTGTCAACTCCATGCCCTGGGGCTCAGGCGGTGGCGGACCTCAAGGCGGTGGACCTGGAGGCGGGCATCCATAATAACAAACAAAGGCAGGATTTCTTCCTGACCTTTTTTGTTGCCTTTTTATGATAGAATAGAAATTCAATCAGCTTATCGAAAGGAACATGATGAAAAAACAAACACTCCCTCTTTTCTTCACACTGTTGCTGTCTCTTCTTTTTTCTATCAGCCTGTGTGCCGGACCTTAAGATCAACTTTAAAAAGTACCCACTGCTACCAGCTCAAAAAAAGAAAACCTTATAAAAAAAGTAGCTCGAGTCGTTCTAGCCTAGTCGTTCAAAGTTCAAATAGCTCAAGCAACTCCTCTAGCTCTCCCTTCAACCACTACGCAGTCCTCTTCTGACATCGTCACGACCGAAGGACTCCTAAAAAAATGCTCAAGAAGCTCCAAAAGATAAGATTTATGCGACAGGGAACCTAAAAGTGGCCTACTCTAGAAATGACGATAAAATTTTTGCCCAGACGCCGGATTATGAAGGATATACCACCGCTCTTGTCCAAACAATTCTTGGGAATCCAGAGAAACAAATAACAGACCCTGCTTATATTGCCGAATCTTTTGAAAATACCGAATTAGAAAATATTAAGGGGCTCTACCACGAGGGGAAAAATCACAGGGGAACAAGCTCACGCCTTTTTGATGGGAGCTGTTGATCTCAAACAAGCTTCTAAATTTCGGAGTAAACTACACCATTTACACCTATAAAAACAACACTATCCAACTGGTCTTTGACAACGACCAACTTCTCTATATTACTCCAAATCCTGATGTCGTCTTTAAATAATTGGGACAGAAATAATTCGTTAGAATTCATTTCGTTCTCGCTTAGGGCTGACAAGCGATGAAGTTTTTCAACCACTTTCAAAAACATGAAGGACTTTTGTCCCAAAAAACTCCCAACACATTCTGTTGGGAGTTCCCGAAGATTAGTCCTCTTCATATTTTTTTGGATTATAGAACCACATTCCTAGCCCTGCAAAAAGAACAATAGTCATCAGAAGGAAGGCCACTTGATTTCCAATTTCTCCTGTCATCGAAATCGTTTGACGAAGACCAGAAACGGTATAACTCATTGGCAAGAATGGATGAATGGCTTGGAAAAAGCCATTTGTCAAAGCAAGAGGATAGGTTCCTGCACTAGAAGCCAATTGCAAGAGCAAGAGGATCAAGGAAAGGAAAGCACCGATCTTTCTTTGCCATGTTGTCAAAGCAGTCACGATAGACATGAAGGCCACACTACCAATCACACAAAGGAAGAGAGTAGCCATCTCATGATTAGCTGATAAACCAATCAAGTGAACGGCACCATAGACCAAGACTCCTGCAATCACCGCAATCGTTCCGTTGACCTCAAAGCGAGATTTAAACCATGCCCAGCGACTTTCAGGATGACGACCGGATGGCAATTTTGCAAAGATCATATTGGTTGACAAGGCACAAACAAAGAGTGCTACAGAGATCATATAAGGAGCCATTCCGACACCATTCACCGGGACATTGTCACGGTCTGTTTTAGACAAAGTGACAGGATCTGCTAAGGTTTTAGCGTTTTCTTTTTCAGTTGTAGCCACATTCAATTGTCCCTTAGCATCGTTTAATCCTTGACTCAAGGTTTGGCTTCCTGTTGCTAATTCACCTAAACCATTTGTCAATGTTTGGCCACCTGCTGCTAATTTGCTGGACCCATCTGAGATTTGATTTGCACCGTCGGCTAGTTTATCAGCTCCGGTAACTAGTTGACCTGATTTTTCTGTCAACTGATTGACACCAGTGACAAGTTTATTGACACCACCTGCCAACTCTGGAGTCTTGCTGTTCAATTGTCCTACACCGTCAGCTAATTTTCCAGCACCAGCAACCAATTCACCCGACTTACCTGTTAATTGGGTCGCTCCTGAAGCCAGTTGATTCATGCCTGATGTCAAGGCAGGCATCTTCCCATTTAACTCACCTAGACCAGAAGCCAATTGATTGCTTCCTGCAAGTAATTCTGATGATTTACTATCTAGTTGACCAATACCTGCTGCTAACTGACTAGCCCCATTTGTTAAAGTACTGCTATTCGTCTGAAGTTGGGTTGCCCCACTAGCAATTTTATCAACACCAGCTGTATAAGCGCCTGACCCCTTGACTGATGGTTTGGCTAGCTGGCAACAATTGTCCACTAACTGCGGATTGGATCTTAGACAAGCCACTTGACAAGTCTGTCAAGGTAGAAGAAGCTGTCGGTAAAACTTGATTGGCTGCCGTTTGCAGTTGTGTCAAGCTATTTCCTGTATTCAAACTACCTTGGATCGTTTGAATCGTTGTCAAGATCCCTTGAGCTGCTGTTTCACTTGAGCTTGGACTCGATGAGATCGCCGCACTGATTTCAGCTTGTTGGTCAGCTGTCATTGCTTGATAAGCTGCTGTCCCTTGCACACTTGCAAGGGCATTTGCACGATCCGCTTGGGCTGAAGCAAGGATTGATTGAGCTGAATTCGCAATACTCGTCAATCCAGACGAAAGTTGACTGGTATCTACTGTAGCATTTTGAATCGCTGCATTTAATTGGTTTAAACCTGCTGCCAATTGATCAATCTGAGCTGATTGGCTTGTAGAAGCTTGTAGCTGGCTTGATAATGTTTGAATACCTGATTCTAATTGTGAAACCCCATTTCGAAGGGTAGCAGATTGACTACTTAATTGACCCGCTCCCTCTGATAAAGTAGCGACTCCATTTGTATAGGTTGCTAAACCATTTGAAAAGTTAGATAGGCCTGAATTCAATTGACGCACGCCATTGGTATAATTCCCAAGACCATCATTGAGGGTCCCCATACCGCTGGTTAATTGACCAACTCCTGAAGCCAACTGAGGGGTTTGACTCGCCATTTGATTGAGACCATTTCCTAATCGATCCACTCCGGTAGCATAAGCCATCAAGCCTGTATTAAAAGTACCAAACCCATTATTTAATTGATTGACGCCAGATACCAAGTTTGGAAGTTGACCAGCCATTTGATTGAGACCATTTCTAATTGACCAACACCATCTGTATAGGCTGCTAGACTCGTACGAAGAGTAGTTGCACCATCTGAAAATGCTAAGCTTGAACGAGCCAATGTATTCAAATTAGTAGATAGTGTTTGACCACCATCTTCCAATTTACTTGCACCATCTGCTAATTTAGCACTTCCATCTGCCGCTGTTCCCATACCAGATTTAAGCGATCCCATTTTGGAAAATAAAGCTGTTGTATACGTATTGGTCACTTTTTTCAGCCACTGACTGCTTCATCTTTGTCATCGCCGTGTCGCTCATTTTCCCTGCGATAAAACTATGACCACTGGATGTTTGGTAATCAATGGTCATCTGTTCCGGATGATTGGTTAAGATGGAGCTAGCTTTTTTTGAAAGATCCTCAGGCAGGGTTACAATCATATAATAATCGCCATTTTTGAGACCATCTTTCGCAGCTTTCTCATCTACAAAATGAAAATCAAGTGAGTCATTGTCCTTCAAATTGGACACCATGTCTTTTCCGATTTCCATTTTTTGTCCATTATATGTAGCAGATTGATCCTTATTGACAACCGCTACAGGAAGATCCGAAACTTGGCCATATGGATCCCACATGGAAGATAGAAAAATAATATTATAAAGAGCTGGATCAACGACAAGTGCTTCGTTGATTTCTGGATTGATTTCATCGCGTTCTGGAAGGCGAGTCAATGAACCTTCAAGTTTTTTGTCAGCATCGAATGATACAAATGCTGGACGTCCAACTGTAGCTTCAACTGCTTCAAGGATAGCTGGAACTTTAGCTGATTTTTCGCGAACTGAAATCACTTGACCGAGTTCAACACGGTATGAAGGGATATCAACGCGTTTTCCGTCAACAAGGATATGACCGTGGTTAACGAATTGACGTGCTTGACGACGAGTAGTCGCAAGCCCAAGACGGTAAACAACGTTATCCAAACGACGTTCCAAAAGAAGCATGAAGTTGAAACCAGTTCCTTCTTTAACTTTAGTAGCTTGTACGAACAAGTTACGGAATTGTTTTTCACCAAGTCCGTAAGAGAAACGAAGTTTTTGTTTTCAGCTAATTGCAAACCGTACTCTGACAATTTTGAACGGTTGTTTGGTCCGTGTTGACCTGGTACGTAGTTACGACGTGCCAATTCTTTACCTGTACCTGTAAGTGACAAGCCAAGACGGCGAGATTGTTTCCAAGATGGTCCTGTATAACGTGACATTTAAAATGTCCTCCTATAAAAAAATATTTTTTGCTTCCTCTTTATGAGACTTCAAATAGTCATTGTTAGCAATAATAACAGGCGAATAGTAGTCAAATGCAGGAACAAAATCTTTCATATAGAAGAAATTGGTCTTCATTCCCTTTTGCTCAGCCAAAATTCCATCCCAACCATGATAAATCCAAGCAGCATCAAAGACCTTATTTTCAATCGGAGTAATGGAATTTGAATCACTATTTGGAACCAATTTTACTTGATTAAAATCAGCCCCTCTTTTTTCATCATCGATTTGATCATTTCCAACTCAATCGGATCATTCCAGGTACCATACTTCTTACCAACCAAATCTTTTGGACTTGTGATCGCTGCATCTTTTCTTGAAATAATCCCTGACGTATTGTGTTCGACGATAGCTGCAACAGCGGTAATCCCCCGCACCTTTATCCAATTTCTTGGCCATAGAATCTTGGAAATAAATACCAAATGGAGCTTTCCCATTAATAATCAAATCAGAACTACTGTCTTCCGGCGGAAGTTTTATATCTACATCCAGTCCTGCATCTTTAAAATACCCTTTTTCCTTTGCTACATAGAGACCCGTATGATTGGTATTCGGGGTCCAATCTAGAATAAAATCAATCTTTTTCAAACTACTTGACGATTGCTTGACAGAATTTTGACAAGCACTCAAGAAAACAAATCCCAATATTATTGATAAAAAATAAACCTATTGACTTTTTTCATTAGCTATACCTCTTTTACATTTTTGTCAATTTAATTTTTACAAGCTTTACAAGTTTGTCAACCCTTTCTCCATTTTAGAATGTTTTTTTGTAATTGGTCAACGAGAAACATACCGAGTAAACTAATAGCAGAAATCAATACAATGATCGCAAACATCGTATCATACTGAAATAACTTCTTCGATTGGATCATATAGACCCCCAATCCATCAAAACCTCCTAACCATTCTGAAACTACCGTACTGATAAAAGCATAGGAAACGCTCACACGTAAACCTGCAAAAAAATAAGGAAGCGCTGCAGGAATTTTATAATGGACTAAGGTCTGAAAGCGATTGGCTTGCATAATCTGAAACAATCTCAGAATATCTTGATCGCAATGCCGAAAACCATCTAACAGACTGACTACGATGGGAAATACCACCGTAATAATGATCAAAACCAGTTTTGGAAGCATACCATAACCAAACCAAAGAACCAGGATAGGGGCCAAGGCAATCGTCGGAATGGTTTGAATAACAACCATAAAAGGATAGACCAGATCATTCACCCATTGAAAACTATCCATGAGAATCGCAAAGCCAGCAGCAAGAAGAACCCCTATAACAAGTCCGATCAAGGCCACTTGAAGGGTAGACAAACTGTGATGAATCAAAAGAGCTCTATCTCGTACAAAGGCATTCCCAATTTCAAGTGGCGTTGGTAATACAAATTTGGGGAGGATATTTAAAAATCCTGCTAACTGCCATAAGACAAGAAGACTGCTAAAACCTGCAAATCCAATCAATTGTTTTGAATATCTTTTTACAAGAGACATCGTAACCTCCTTTCTCACAAATAAAAACGCCTCCAAAATAGGAGACGGATTGCACAAGGTCACTCATAACGAATAATACATTTCATTTGTTTCCTACGCTGGCATTACCCAGATCAGGTGCGGTCGAAGCTTACACTTCCTCTCAGACTGTACACAGACTCCCATATGTATTTATTATAATAACTGATTTAGACGATAAAAGCAAGAAATTAATCCAAATAACGAATTAAATTCTTCTCTGTTAAAATATCTGAATAGGTGTAAGACTCCACGTATGTATTGGCTGGTTCACCTGGTAAGCTATTGTCGTTCGTATACTCGATAATAAATAAAGAAGGATAGACCTCAATCAAGCGTCCAAATTTATTTTTTGACGTTTCCGTCCATTTTCAAGTGTCATTTCAACCACTTGTCCTTCATGAGCCTTGATCTCTTCTTTAATTTTTTTCATTTTTTGCAACATCTGTAAATGCATCACTCATCTTATTGATCCTCTCTTTGAAATACTTGAGAATTTATTGTATTCCTTTTGGAATATTAATTGACTGTCCCACGCGCACCTGAACGGTTTTTCTCGATAATCACTTCAACCGTATTATTGGGCATTCCATCTTCGTCCTCTTCACCAGCTCGATCATAATAATCATCACGGTACAAGAAAGCAACAATATCCGCATCCTGCTCAATCGATCCAGATTCACGAATATCAGAAAGAACCGGACGTTTATCTTGGCGCTGTTCCACGCCACGTGACAGCTGACTCAAAGCAATGACGGGAACTTTTAGTTCCTTAGCCAAAATCTTTAACTGACGAGAAATTTCTGAAACTTCCTGTTGAGGTTTTCTCTTCCAGTCCCTGTAATCAGCTGCAGGTAGTCAATCAGAATAAGACCAAGATTCCCTGTTTCCTGCGACAATTTTCTTGCTCTCGAACGAATCTCAGTGATCCGAATTCCTGGCGTATCATCGATGTAAATACTGCATTGGCCAAATTTCCTTGAGCAATGGCATATTTCCGCCACTCTTCATCCGTCAATTGACCTGTACGAATCGAATGGGATTCAATCAAGCCTTCAGCTGCTAACATCCGGTCAACCAAACTTTCAGCACCCATTTCCAATGAGAAAATAGCCACTGTCTTATCCAATTTTGTCCCGATATTTTGAGCAATATTTAGAGCAAAGGCTGTTTTCCCTACTGCAGGACGAGCCGCTAAAATAATCAACTCTTCCTCATGTAGCCCTGTCGTCATATGGTCCAAATCGCGATAGCCTGTCGCAATACCCGTAATATCAGAGGTTTGAAGCGAGCGGGCTTCTAAGCTACCAAAATTTATATTCAAGATGTCTCGAATATTTTTAAATCCACTACGATTTGCGTTTTCACTAACATCAATCAGAGCTTTTTCAGCACCCGCAATGATTTCATCTGAAGGACTTGCACCATCATAAGCTTGATTAATACTTTCCGTTAATCGAGAGATCAATCGACGTAAGACAGCTTTTTCGGCAACAATCTTCGCGTAATACTCCGCGTTAGCTGAAGTTGGTACCGAATTAATGACTTCTACCAAATAGGAGAGACCGCCAATATTTTGGAGATCCCCCTGACTATCTAAAATATTTCGAACAGTCGTCGCATCAATCGCATCCCCGCGGTCAGCTAGATCGATCATGGCTTTAAAAATCAAACGGTGAGCATACTTAAAGAAATCGCCAGGCTCGATATATTCACGAACAAAGACCAATTTCCCTCATCAATAAAGATGGCTCCCAACACTGATTGCTCCGCTTGGATATCCTGAGGTTGTGTTCGTAATTCCTCTATCTCAGCCATAAAAAAACCTTTCTATCGATCGTGTTTACCCTTCGTTTACACGAATATTAATCACACCTGTAACATCTTGATAAATTTTTACAGGGACGTCAATCAAACCTGTTGAACGAATTGGAGAGGAAACTTGGATATGACGTTTATCAATTTTAATGCCAAATTGTTTCTCAAGCTCTTCTGCAATCTTTTTATTGGTAATAGAGCCGAAGGTACGACCATCTGGTCCAATTTTTTCAGTGAATTGAACAACAGTTGCTTCTTCTTCTAATTTTGCTTTAATCTTTTGCGCTTCTGCTAACAATTCAGCATGCGCTTTTTCTTCTGACTTTTGTTTTCCACGAAGTTCACCGATTGCTTGGGCATTGGCTTCTTTCGCAAGATTTTTTTTGATCAAAAAGTTTTGTGCATAACCAGTAGGCACTTCTTTAATTTCGCCTTTTTTACCTTTACCTTTTACATCCGCTAAGAAAATAACTTTCATTCTACATTCTCCTTTTCAATAGTTACTTCGTTTTCAATAGTCTCAATTTTTGTTGACGAATACTCATCAAATCTTGACCCTCAATTTGAGAGGCCGCCGAATTGAAATGACCTCCTCCACCAATTGTTCCATGATACGTTGTACATTAACTTTGCTTCGACTTCGTGCAGAAATCGAGACAATCCACTTTGATTAGCAACAATGACAAAGGTTGCTTCCACCTCAGACATGGCCAAGCATACTATCAGCTGCCTTACTAATAGTTACTGAATCATAGGCTTTAGTCGATTGGCACCAAGGCAACGATGATATCATCTGCAAAATCTTTTCACCTGTCAAGATCAGCTCGTTCACTTCGCGGTACTCATCAAACTGAATCGCAGAAATCGTTTGGATTTCTCCACTATCACTTCCTCTAAACTACGTAGATAAGAGGCGACATCAAAGGTTCGACTAGTAACACGTGTTGAGAAGTTCTTAGTATCCAGCATGATCCCAGCCATCAAGACACTAGGCTTGAATCTTCGTCAACCGTTTTTCTTCGACTTCTGAAACTGAAAAGTTCACTAACCAATTCGCGCGCTACTTGCTCCACTTTCAATATAGGTGATCAGAACATTTTCAGGAAAATCATCATCTCGACGGTGATGGTCTATGACAATAATCTGTTGAAATTCCTGATAAAACTCTTTTGAAAGAGTCAAATGGCTGTCTTAGAATGGTCCACCATAATTAACAAAGAGCGATCCGTCACCATTTGCATGGCTTCCTCTAGGGTAAGGAGTTTTCGTTACCTGCTCTTCTTCTAGTTTCGCAATTGCTCTTGAAATATCACTAGCCATTGCATGCGGGTCATAGACCACATAAGAGGAAGCCAAAATATTGCTTGAGAAAAACTGCATTCCCACAGACGCTCCTAAAGCATCCATATCCAAGTTTCTATGCCCAACAATGAAGACTTGATCAACGGATTTAATCTTATCCGAAATAGCTGTCATCATAGCGCGTGTGCGAGTCCGAGTCCGCTTCACAGCCGAAGCTGTTCCCCCACCAAAGAAAATTGGGTTTTTCTGTTCATCATTTTCCTTGACAACCGCTTGATCCCCACCACGAACTTCCGCAAGGTTTAGGTTCAAGAGAGCCACTTTACCAATCTCATCATGCTCTCCGTCACCGTACGAGAATCCCATACTTAAGGTAATAGGTAGCTCACGATTTTTAGCTTCTTCACGGAATTGATCGATGACTGAAAATTTTGATTCCATCAACTGTTCTAAGACCGTGTAGTCAGTAAACAAATAGAAACGATCCATCCCCACGCGTCTGTAAAACATATGGTAACGAGCTGTAAACTCTTCTACAAAGTTGGCAATAAAACTATTGATATTGCTAATATCAGAGTCTGAAATGACATCTTCTAGATCATCATAGTTATCAACAGAAATAATACCGATAACGGGACGAGTTGTCACCAATCCCACAGTTGCTTCATACTCACTTGAAACATCAAAAAGTAAACAACACTAGACGTCTGATCAAAGTAAACGGAATATTTCTTATCGGCTACAGTGACATAATGACCTTTATCCTCAAACAGAGTATTGAGTAACTTTTTCAATGATTCAACATCAAAGTCCCCATCATCTGTTGAAAAAATCAATTCAGCATAAGGGTTGAACCACTCTACTTCATTTGATTCTTCATTAATTTTGATAACTCCAACAGGCATTTTATCAAGGAGGGATGCTAATCCGCTTTCTGCCTGATGGTTAACATATTGTATTTGTTCTAATTCATCTAACTCTGAAATTTGTAACTGGTATTCAAATAAAGCAATCAATCCAGCTAAGACTAAAAAAATTGCAATGAGAGTTACATAGCCTTTGCCAAAGATTCTTAAAAAATTGCTAAAATTGCAAATGAAATAAAACCAATTAACACATAATGGATGAACGATAAACGAAATTTTTTTCATCATAAACCTCTTCTCGGAATTATACCATAAATAGAGGTAAAAAGCGAGGTTTCTCTCTATATTACAGAGAAGATTGACCCGTAAAAAGCTCTTCCTCCGCTTCACTACTTTGTAAACAAGGTTTACAACTGTGTAAATATAACAACAGATTTCAATCCATAAAATTGAGGCTGAAACATCATCTCAGCCCCATTTTATTAGTGGTTTGCTTTGTTTTTGGAGATACTCCGAGATTTACCTTCCAAGTAAACCATTAAAATAGAGATATCCGCTGGATTGACACCTGAGATACGACTTGCTTGACCAATCGTTTCTGGATTAATTAATTTAAATTTTTGACGCGCTTCGGTTGCAATGGAGTCAATATCATCCCAGTCAATATTCGCAGGAATTCGTTTTTCTTCCATACGCTTCATTTTTTCGACTTGGTCCATTGCTTTTTGAAATATAACCTTCATATTTAATTTCAGTTTCAATCAATTCAATGATTTTATCATCCAGTTCTTGCTGCAGGACCGATAAATTCTACCACATCTTGGTAAGAGACTTCTGGTCGTCGCAAGAATTCTTTAGCAGTGACAGCATCTGTCAATGGTTTAAAGCCCATTGCAGCTTGAACCTTCTCATTGGTTTCCTTTACAGGCTTTAACTTAATGCTATCCAAACGCTTCATCTCGTTTTCAAACTGATACTTCTTGGTTTCGAAACGTTGCCAACGTTCATCATCTACCAATCCAATTCTCGTCCCATTTCTGTCAAGCGCATGTCAGCATTATCATGACGCAAAATCAGACGGTATTCTGCACGGCTTGTTAACAAACGATACGGTTCGATCGTTCCTCTTTGTTACCAAATCATCGATCATGACCCCAATATAACCATCACTGCGTTTCAAAATGAGTTCCGGTTTTCCTTGGATTTTTAGAGCTGCATTGATCCCTGCAATAATCCCTTGACCTGCAGCCTCCTCGTATCCAGAAGTTCCGTTGGTCTGTCCTGCTGTAAAGAGACCTGAAATTTTCTTGGTTTCCAAAGTTGCGCGCAATTGATGAGGCAAAACCATATCATACTCAATCGCATAACCCGTTCGCATCATCTCAGCCTTCTCAAGTCCCTTAATAGAATGGACGAGATCCCGCTGAACATCCTCTGGTAAACTTGTTGACAGCCCTTGAACATAGACTTCTTCTGTGTTTCGTCCTCTGGTTCTAAGAATAGTTGATGACGTTCTTTGTCAGCAAAACGGACAATTTTATCCTCAATGGACGGACAATAGCGAGGACCTACTCCCTTTACAACCCCTGTAAACATAGGTGCCCGGTGTAAATTATTTGATAATTTCATGGCTATGCCCATTCGTATAAGTTAACCAACAAGGAATTTGATCCTTGAACATAATCTTCATCACGCGATGTATAAGAAAATGATTTGGAGCTTCATCTCCAGGTTGAATTTCCGTTTCGTCATAATTAATTGACGATGCCTTTACACGAGGTGGCGTCCCTGTTTTGAAACGTCCAATTTCTAATCCTAGCTGTTTGAGATTATCGGCCAAATTGATAGAAGCTAGACTATGATTAGGTCCTGACGAATACTTGAGCTCACCCAATGATAATTTCTCCCGTGCAAAGCTGTCCCAGTAGTGACAATAACAGCCTTTGCCCCATATTTCTTGGTGAGTCGCAGTCCTTACACCAACAACCTTACCATTCTCCACCAAAATCTCATCAATCATGGTTTGGCGAAGAGTTAAATTTTCTTGGTTTTCAACCGTTTTCCGCATTTCTTTTGAGTAAAGTTCTTTGTCTGCTTGAGCCCGAAGTGCACGAACTGCAGGACCCTTTACCAGTATTGAGCATTTTCATTTGGATGTAGGTCTTGTCGATATTTTTCGCCATTTCTCCACCGAGGGCATCGACTTCACGCACGACAATCCCTTTAGCAGAACCACCAATAGAGGGATTACAAGGCATAAAAGCCAGCATTTCAATGTTAATAGTCGCAAGTAAGACCTTACAACCCATACGGCTAGCAGCTAGAGAAGCTTCTACTCCCGCATGCCCCGCACCGATTACAATGATATCGTATTCTTCTATAAAGTTATAATTCATTCTATTTCTCCTATTTCTCAAGATGGATGTGTCGTAATTTTCCGTCCCAGTCTGGTAGGGCTGATTTTAAAAAGGCCGGTTTCAGGTCAACAGTATGTAAATCATCTAAAGCAATCCAACGACAAGGTAATTGCTTTGTATCTTCCTGCATGACCAAAGGTGCCTCCTCAAGTAAGTCTACTAAGTAGTGGAACTCGATGTTGTGATAGTGAACACCAGTTTGTTCGAAACGATTTTCAACCACGAAAGCTAGCGGACCTGCTTTAGATGTAACACCAAGTTCCTCTTTGACTTCCCGAACTACAGCATCTCCTGTAGTTTCATTGACCTGAATAGCACCTCCGATTGTGTAACAGCCGTCCTCATCTTCAATGACAAACAAGCGATTATCTTTTTACAATCAAAGCAGTCGCATTTCTCACACCAAAAACAGTAGAATCTATTTTCGTCCGAAAATCACTTTTGCCTCATTTCGGCTTCCTTTCGAAACTTCACAAAAATAGTCAAAACTGAAGTGCAGAACAAAAAGCCTGCAACATCCATGAGCTTTGACAAACCATGGAGCATTGTCTCCACCTTGTTGGCCACCAATTCCAAGCCCAGTTGACCGATTGTGTAATACATCAAACCTGCATGTTCACCCATATCTCGTCCAAATCATCATTCGACCTTTGGGCAGGAAGGTAGTTCCCTAGAAATTCTTTGAAAATAAAAAATCCCAGTTGAGTCTTTCTTTTTAGCTGTTGCTAATCCAGCTTCTTCAGCTAGACGACGAACCTCTGGCTTTTCCAAATGTCCCAATGGGAACCTGGTTTTTGAAGTTGTTCTTGTGACAGCTGGCTTAAGAACTAAGTTTGGTCCTTCCCGTTGTCAACGCCACGTAACATATGGACAATGCCATCCTCATCGCGCACCACGCGCGCATAGTGCCCTGTCGCTACATAATCGGCACCGAGTGTCATAGCATAATCTAGAAAGGCCTTAAATTTGATTTCCTTATTACACATGACATCCGGATTTGGTGTGCGACCTGCACGGTATTCAGCAAGGAAATATTCAAAGACACGATCCCAGTATTCTTTCTCAAAGTTGACAGAATAGTAAGGAATGCCAATTTGGTCTGCAACCGCTGCTACATCTTTGTAATCTTCTGTAGCTGTACAGACGCCATTTTCGTCTGTGTCGTCCCAGTTTTCATGAAGATGCCGATGACATCGTAACCCTGTTGCTTTAATAATAAAGCTGTTACAGATGAATCCACACCACCACTCATACCAACAACAACACGTGTTTTCGAGTTATCACTCATAGGTTTCTCCCATCTTTTCGTTTCTCACGATTGAAGGTCGTGGTTTGCTTCAACGATTGAAGGTCGTTTTGAGCAGTTACCATTTTAACACGCTTTATATTAGAAAACAAGCATCTTACTATTTTTTTTGTTGATCAGGATCGATGGGTTTACAAGTCTGTAAATTAAAAAGAGTCCTATTCAAGAACTCTTTTTAAACGAATTTAATACCAACCATTTGCTAACCAGAAATTTTTAGCTGCTGACCATGATCCATAACGGTTGACAACATATTGATTGGCCACTTTTTCTTGGTTTGCAGGTGATAAATCACCATTCAAATAAGTGATAGTCAATTGGTAACGACCATAATATTGGCCATTTTGTGCTGTATAACTACCACTTGACTCTTTTTGGGCAATCCATTCCTTAGCAGCTGCATCTTCCGCACTCAAGCCATCTGAAGCAGAGACAGTAGTTGTTGCTTGTGTAGTATCCGTTTTACTAGCAGGAGCTTGCTCCGTGGTTTTCTGCGTTGTATTTGCATCTTCAATCTCAAGAACTTGACCAACTGAGATGAGATTCACGTTACTAATCTTATTTTTCTTAGCAATTGCATCAACCGTTGTGTTCTTCTCTTTAGCAATAGCTGATAAAGTATCACCTGATTTTACAGTATAAGAATCTGCATTCGCTACAATTGGAAGGAAAAGTCCTGCAAGTAAACTAAGTCCAATCATTCGTTTCATCATTTGTTTTTATTCATTATTATGTACTCCTTTATTGGTATACCTCTATACTACACAAGAAATATTTCATATTTATTGAAATTATATGTCAAATATTTCAGTCAGATGTTAGAAATACTAAAAATCAAGGATAATATAAATGCTTTAAGCCCCCTTTAAGATTTCTCAGATATTTCGGGAAAAATAGAAGAAATCATCAGCCATATCTGATATAATGAAGTAAAGTGATCACAAAGGAGCAGAGCATGAACTCTTTAAAATTCCAATCAGTTTTTGATATTATTGGACCTGTGATGATCGGCCCATCCAGTAGTCACACTGCAGGTGCTGTTCGAATTGGTAAAATTGTTTCTTCTATCTTTGGAGAGGAACCAAAAAAGTTGAGTTCCAATTATTTAATTCCTTCGCCAAAACCTATCGTGGTCATGGAACAGATTTAGCCTTAGTGGCAGGCATCTTAGGAATGGACACAGATGATCCTAGAATCCCAGATAGTCTAAAAATTGCACATGAACGAGGCATTCGGATTATTTGGTCTATTCAAAAAGAGAGCAATGCTCCTCACCCAAACACAACGACTATTACTGTTAAAAATGATCATAAAACGATTTCTGTCACTGGAATCTCAATTGGTGGCGGCAACATACAGGTTACTGAGTTAAATGGCTTTGCTATCTCGCTAAATATGAATACTCCAACCATTATCATTGTTCACCAGGACGTCCCTGGAATGATCGCTCATGTGACAGAAGCTCTTTCTCGCTATGATATTAACATTGCACAAATGAATGTGACGCGGGAAAAAGCTGGAGAAAAAGCGATTATGATTATAGAAGTTGACTCAAGGAGTTGTGAAGCAGCGATCGAAGATATCCGTAAAATTCCTCATCTTCATAATGTCAACTTTTTCAAATAAGGAGTTCATATGTTTTATTCAATTGTAGACCTCGTAGAACAAGCAAGCACGCAATACCAAGGAAACGTCGCAGAGTTAATGATTGCAACTGAATTTGAACTAACTGGTCGTGAACGAGAAGAAGTCCTACGATTAATGACCCGTAATTTAGAAGTGATGATTGATTCTGTAAAGTTAGGGTTAAATGAAAACCACTCTCGTAGTGGGTTAACCGGTGGGGATGCCGCAAAATTAGATCGCTATATCAAATCAGGAAAAACGTTATCTGACTTGACCGTCTAACCGCAGCGAAGAATGCTATTGCTGTCAACGAACACAATGCTAAGATGGGACTGGTCTGCGCAACACCCACTGCAGGATCTGCTGGCTGCCTTCCCGCAGTTCTCACTGCAGCAACTCAAAAATTAGGGTTAAACCGTCAGCAACAACTAGATTTTCTACTGACAGCTGGAGCTTTTGGTTTAGTCATCGCCAATAATGCTTCTATTTCAGGTGCAGAAGGTGGTTGTCAAGCAGAAGTTGGTTCTGCTTCAGCTATGAGTGCGGCTGCATTGACACTTGCTGCTGGGGAACTCCTTATCAAGCGAGTCAGGCAGTCTGTTTTGTCATCAAAAACATGCTTGGGCTCATTTGTGATCCAGTAGCAGGACTCGTGGAAGTTCCATGTGTCAAACGGAACGCAATGGGAGCCAGCTATGCCTTCATTGCTGCTGATATGGCCTTAGCAGGCATTGAATCAAAAATACCTGTTGATGAAGTTATTGACGCCATGTACCAAGTTGGTTCTAGTCTTCCGACTGCCTTTAGAGAAACAGCTGAAGGAGGATTGGCAGCAACACCAACCGGACGTAGATTACAAAAAAAGAGATATTTGGAGAATAACATGCAAGCCTTATTTTTTGATTTAGATGGAACATTAGTTGACAGTTCCAAAGGGAATTACAGAGAGCTTTCAACATACATTCGATACTTTGAAGGTTCCTCAACCCGATCTCAAAACCATCCGTAGTTTTATGGGACCACCTTTGATTTCTAGTTTTGAAGCTACCCTTCCTGAAGCTTTAGTAGATCAAGCAGTGACGATCTATCGCCAGTATTATCATGAAAAAGGTCAATACAAATCAACTCTATTTCCTCAGATAGTAGAAGCTTTGAAAGCATTACAAGACGAAAACATTCCTCTTTATGTAACCACTTCAAAACATGAACCAGTTGCTTTACAGATGTGTCAAGATTTAGGTATCGCTAAATACTTTAAAGGAATTTATGGATCAAATTCAGATCGTATCCACAAAGCCGATGTCATTCGATACGCCTTGTCAATCAATGACCTTCCAAAAGAGGAGACAGTGATTATTGGAGATACAAAATTTGACCTCATCGGAGGGCAAACAGTTGGCATAAAAACCATGGCCGTCACTTGGGGATTTGGAGATCTTGAAGAGCTACTTCTTTACTCACCAGATTTTATTTGTCACTCTCCACTTGACATTCTTGAGACATTAAAAAATAGGTTTACAAATTGTAAACCTATTTTTTACATAACAAGCTGATAAACCTTGTGAACTATATGACAAACCATTGTATGCAGCCTGGATTTGATCATCAACTGTTGCAGTTGAACCCCAACCTGGCATTGTTTGGAACAAGCCACTGGCACCAGAAGCATTTGCTGCATTTACTTGACCATTTGATTCACGGGCAATAATTGCTTCCCAAGTAGAAGCAGGTACACCAGTCATTTCAGCCATACGAGCAGCTGCATAAGATCCTTGTTCTCCAGCAGTATTCCCATTTGATAGAACAATTCCACCATTTGTTGATTGTGCAGAAGTCACTGCAGCATTTGCTGCATAAGTTGTTTGTTTTTGAGCAGTTTGTGCTGTTGCAGTTGCTGTAGGTGCACTTTCAGCGGGTTTTGCCTGCTCTTGCGGAGCAACCTTATCAACCATTGATTTAGAACGCTCACCTAATTCAATAATTTGTCCTGCATAAATTAAATCTTCATTAGTAAGGTTGTTAGTTGAAATAATATTTTCTACTGAAGTGTTATTTTCTAGTGCAATTTTTGATAGAGTATCTCCAGACTTCACTTCGTAAGTTTCAGCATTCACTGTAGCAATACCAGAAATGAAAAGTGATGCTGCTGAAAGTAGGGAAGTAACTGTCCATTGGAACTTTTTACTGTTCATGAATTCTATTCTCCTTTCGAACATAATTCTATAATACACACAAAATGTTACAATTCGTTATAAAATATATTACAAATGTTACAAGAATATGAGAATTTAATGTAAAAAGCGCCATATATAGCGCTTTTTCTTTATTTTTGAACCAATTCAACTAGCTCTATCCATTTTTTAGATAAAAACTATCAACATGAGGCACAGAATAACGAGCAATGCCAGGGTATCTTTTACTCCCCACTGCAGAGTCCGATAGCGTGTTCGTCCCTCACCGCCTTTGTAGCCTCTCGCTTCCATCGCAATCGCAAGTGCATCTGCACGTTTAAAACTAGAAGCAAATAGAGGAATGAGGATAGGAATAAAGGAACGAATCCTTTTTAATAGATTTCCTTCACCAAAATCAACACCACGCGCCCTTTGCGCATTCATGATTCGATTCGTATCATCTACTAAGGTTGGAACAAAGCGCAAACTCATAGATAACATTAACCCAATTTCATGAGCTGGAACCTTAATAATTTTTAGTGGTGTAAGGATCTTTTCAACAGCATCTGCTAAACTCAATGGTGTCGTCGTCACGGTTAAAATCGTCGAATAAAAAATAATTAAAATAAATCTACAAAATATGATGGTGGCTTGCATCAATCCTTGGTCGGTTAATTTAAAAAACCACCATTGATACAAAATTGTTCCTTGAGAGGTCGCAAATAATTGGAAAATAGTTGTAAAAGCAATGATAAAAATCATTGATTTTAAGCCTTTGACATAAAAACTAACCGAAATCCTCGTTAGATACATTAAAACAAAAATAAAACCAAAGAGAAGAACATTTGTCTGGATATTATTTGCCCAAAACAGAAGAAATATGAATAAAAACATTGAGAGCAACTTCCCACGAGGATCTAGTTGGTGGATAATGGAGTTTCCAGGAATATACCTTCCCAAAATCATATTATTCATAAAGTAACAGCTCCTTTAGTTCCTCAATTTTGATTGGTAGTCTGCCCAGAGAAAGCCCTCTTCGTTTCAATTGAAGAGCAAAATTCGTAATTTGTGGGACTCCTAATTGAAGTTTTTGTAAATACTCAACCTGTTGAAACACTTCCCTTGGGGATCCGTTTAGGACAAGTTTTCCCGCTTCTAAAGCAAATACGGTATCAGCAAAATTTGCTACATCATCCATCGTATGAGTTACCAGAACTAGAGTCATCCCATTTTTATGTAATGTTTCAAACAGCGCCATCAATTCCTTTCTTCCAGCAGGATCTAGCCCTGCTGTTGGCTCGTCCAATACTAAAATCTCTGGTTCGATAGCTAAAATACCCGCGATCGCAACCCGTCTCATTTGTCCACCAGATAGTTCAAATGGACTTTTATCATAGATAGACTCTTCTAAACCAACGATCGCTAATTTTTCTTTGGCTATTTCCTCCGCTTTGTCCTTAGGTACCCCAAAATTTTGTGGTCCAAAGGCTACATCAGCTAGAACAGTTTCTGCAAACAGCTGACTTTCTGGAAATTGAAAAACCAAACCGACTTTTTTCTCAGGTACTTCATTTCTTTTGGCTCAGAATGATTATCTAAAACAAAATCTTCAAATTGAATCGTTCCTTTAGTCGGACGCAGTAAACCATTTAGTAATTGCAACAAAGTAGACTTGCCACTACCAGTATGCCCGATGATGGCTGTATAAGATCCATCTTTTATTTCCAAACTAATATCAGAAAGCGCCTGCCCTTCAAAAGGACTTCCCTCTTGATAAGTATAATAGACATTCTTTAAAGAGATTCCCATAGTTGGTCTAATAACTCACTTTCTGTTAGATAATCCTGTTTTAGCGGAAAATGCGAGCTGAGAGATTCTTGGACCTGCTTACTAAAAGGCTTATCTAGTCCAATCTCATTAAGGTCATTTCTTGAAAACAATTCCCGCGGCGTCATAGAAGACTCTAGTTTTCCTTTTTTGAAAGACGAGTGTTCGATCACTTAAGGCAATTTCGGATAAATCATGGGTAATGGAGATAATTGTTAATTGAAATTTTTTCTGAAGTTCTCTCATTACCGCCATTAGATCCTCTCTGCCTTCTGGATCTAACATACTAGTTGCTTCATCAAGGATAATAATAGTTGGTCTCAAGGCGATAATACCTGCTATGGCCACTCGTTGCTTTTGACCACCTGACAAACGAGATGGTTCGCGATCTTTAAACTCCAGCATACCGACTTGCTCAATAGCCTTCTCCACACGTTGAAGCATTTCTTCCCGTGGAATTCCTTGATTTTCTAAACCAAAGGCAACATCATCTTCTACTGTCGCACCAACAAATTGGTTGTCAGGGTTCTGAAATACAATCCCAATTTTACTACGGATTTCCCATATGGTTTCACGAGTCAGTTGTTTTCCATCAACGTAAATCTCACCAGACTCAGCTTCCAAAGACCATCAATCAAGCGTACAACTGTAGATTTCCCACTACCATTGTGTCCGACAATCGAAAGCCACTCTCCTTGTTTCACGTGAAACGAAACCGTGTCAATTTGATACTCTTCTACTGTTTTATCGTATCGAAAGGATACATTTTTTAGCTCAATCATCTGTTTCATTTATTTAAATGTGTCTTTAAAGAGATAGCTACTTCCCTTAAAGTAGTCGTAACCAGAATAAATTGTGAAAATCAATGCAATATAAAGCAACACTTGCCCTGGAAGAGTCCAATGGCAAAGCAAAAAGATAATGGCAAACATTTGGCTAAAGGTTTTAATTTTTCCTGGCATGGCTGCAGCGAGAACTGTACCACCTGTCTCAACAAGTAGAAGACGCAAACCAGTAACAGCTAACTCACGACAAATGATAACGGCTGCAATCCAAGCAGGAACCATTTTTAATTCAATCAACATGATAAAAGCTGACATAACCAATAGCTTATCGGCCATCGGATCTGCAAATTTCCCGAAATTACTCACTACATGCCATTTTCGTGCCAGATAGCCATCTAAATAATCTGTAATGCTGGCAATAGCAAAAATAACTGCCGCTACAATATGTCCTAATAAGAGTGACTTAAACTTAAAATAGCAATAAAAATAGGAATCATCACAACCCGAATTAATGTCAATGCATTAGGAATATTTTCTTTTTTCATACTTCCTCCAAAAAATAAACTATCTTTACATCTATTTTACAGATGCTGTAAACTCATAAAAATATACGATATAAATCACAAAGCCAAGGATGCAAAACTAACTAGCAGATAATACAGAATTGGTAACCAGCTCGTTTTCTGTCTTAATTTTCTTGAATGAAGCTCTTCGTCATCTATAAGTATTTCTTCATCAAATAACAATTCTTTTCCTTCACGAAAAGCTGTCAATAGGATGGACTCATCTAATCCCAAAGCCCATGCTAACTTTTTTAAGATAGATCTGAGCGTAAAAGGGACTCGGTAATAGATCAAACTCATCGTTTTCCAACGCTTCTATATAAGGAATTTCAATGGCTGTCTTATTTGACACATCCTGTAAACTTAAGTGTAAATTTACTCTTGACAGTCTTAACACTTGACCAATCGTTCTCTTCTTCATGTTTTCCCTTCTTGATACATTGTTTACTACTTTTGAAAAATCATATAGTCAACCATCTCAGCCTGGTCGATGAACTGACGCCCTAATTTGATGATATCTTGTAAACTAATACTTTGTAAAATCTTTGGAAGATCATAAGATGTGCTACCGTCTGAAAAATAATCAAACTGAGTGGCACTATACTCAAGCGAATTTAAACCTTGTAAGAAATCACCAAACATTTCGCTTTTAATCGTATCCAAATGTTCCTGATTGACATCTGGATCCTTTTCAAATTGTTTGATCGCTGACCTAAATTGATGAGATAAGGAGACTGGTTCTTTGGTATCCATTGTCAAAATAACAAAATGAAATAATTCTTCAACCTCCACTTCGAGTGTCAATGAGTTGTCAATCTTCCCTGCTTCATATAAACTTTGAAACCGTTGCGAAGTCCAACCAAACATCATCGAAAATAGTAATTTTAACATTAATTTATAGCGAAATTTTTCCTCTTCTTTAATGTCATCATTTCCCCGAATTCCAATTGCCAACTTAGGAGTAGCAACTTCCATTCTACAAGATTGATTCAATCTTACTTCATTTTTTCTACAGGAAAACGTTCTAACTCCACAGATGGATGGGAGGAACTAGATCATATTTTTTTACTACTTGAAATACTTCATCAACATCAAAGTTTCCGATCACTAATAAATGCATTTGAGAGGGATGATAGAATAGATCAAAAGTTTTCACGGAGATTATCTATTGTAATGTCAGAAATAGACTCCCTAGTTCCAGCAATATCATCTGCTAACGGTGTTCCAGGATATAAATTTTCTAAAGCACCAAAAATAATCGATAGTCTGGACTATCTTGGTACATTCCAATTTCTTGTTGAATGATTTCTCTTTCCTTAGATACAGATTTTTCTGTAAAGGAAACATTTGAAACCATCTCCAATAACAATTGAATATTCTCAGTGATTTTTGAAGTTGTTGAGAAAAGATAACTTGTCTTTGTAAAGCTTGTAAAGGCATTGCTTTCCGATCCTAAATGAACGAATTTTTTTAAATAATCTTGACCATTTTCATCTTCAAATACTTTGTGTTCTAGAAAATGAGCAATTCCTGCAGGATATTGTCGTTCATCCCCATTCACTATAATTCGTGTATCCACTGAGCCAAACTTAGTTGTGATGATTCCATAGGTTTCATAATAATCTTCTTTGGGAATTAAATGAATAGTCAACCCATTTGACAAGCGTGTAAAGTAAACTTGCTCACCAACTGCTTCATAATATTTTTCTTTAATTTTCAATCTTTACACTACTTTCCTTCCATAAAATAAACAGACTGTAAATTAATTGTTTTTGCTGTACTTCAATAATTTCTTCTCTACTAACCTTATCGATAGATTCTAACCACTCTTCTAGAGAAAGAACTTTCGTTCCTAGGATCGTTTTCAAATATTCCCTTTCAATCAAGGTATTTTGCCGATCCTGTGCTAATAAGGTCGTATTCACCAACATTTCTTTTGTCAATTGAAGCTCTGACTCTGTAAACTTGCCTCGTTTTAAATCATTCAACTGTCTCATAATCAAAGGTCATTACTTTGGTACGAGATTCCTTATCAATGCCTGCAAAAACTCTCATAAAGCCTGTAAAAATATCAAAATGGCTAGAGATGGTATAAGCAAGTCCTTCTTTCTCACGAATTATTTGAAAAAGTCTCGAATGCGAGAAAGCTCCCAGCATCCCATTTAATACAACTAGTGGGATATGGAGAGATTCTCCATACTGGGTAGAAAAATGGTAACCTAATTCTAGAATAGATTGTTGGTTTTGTTTTTGCTCTAACTTTTCTCTAACAACATTTGTAAAAGGTTGTTGATAGGTGACAGACAAATTGTTATCACGTGGCTTGAATTCAAACTGGTTCACTCGATCCACAATAGCGACCTCATTAAAATCGCCTATGAAAAAAGAAGTCAATATTATCTAATTGGAGCATCTGGTGAAACTGTTGAAAGAGAACTTTGAGCTGTCTCTTGTCTCACTAAATCAACTTTCCCCAATCTTGACATCCCGATTGTTTCGTCTTCAAAAAAATAGTTGATTCAATTGCCCATGTGCATAATAATAAGGCTCTTCAATTTCTGACTCCAAATCGGAAATTGTATTTTTTTCTTTTCAACGTCAAATGTATCACTGTCAAAGTGATCTTCTACTACCAAAGGTGAAAAAGAAGATGGTTTCTATAATGTCCAAAACCTCATCAGTAAGAACATTTTTCTTGCTCAAAAAGTCATCGCGCACAAAGGAAATATTCAAATCAACATAATGAACACGCCCCCTCTTAGAGACTGAGGTTGACAATTCTACCCCGTATAGACTCGCTAATTTTCACGGAATAATTGTGAAGTTGGATATTTTTGATTTGCAGTTTCCATCATACAGGCTACTAAAACACGCGCAGCCACGGTATTTTCATCTAATGGCGATGAAAAACGGACCTTAATTTTATTGGTTTTAAATTTTTTTGATTGAAGAAAGTGAAGATTCACGCCCTTTACTAATTCCATTTTCATCCTCGTTCTACTCAATAGTAACTTTCATTATAACACGAAATCACACTAAAATCCTAATTCAAACTGTGAAAAAAGCTCCTCAAATCACTCAACATTCTCTACCCTAGAAAAACTAAAAATATGGTATAATAACACGCAAAGAGGTGAACTATGAATTACAAATTATTTGATGACTTTATTACATTACAAGCAATCTTAAAAAGAACTCGGTATTATACAGAGTGGTGGTGCAATCAAAGCCTTTCTTCAAGAAAAAGAAGTCTTTGTGAATGGTGAATTAGAACAACGGAGAGGCCGTAAACTTCGTGTCAATGATCAAATTGACATTCCTGAACTGAGCATGACTATCACCATTCTTGAACCTTCTCAAGAAGAAATAGAAGAGCATCTTAAAGACAAGGAAGAAAAGGAACGTGTTGCTAAACTTGTCAAGCAACTCAATCAACAACAAAAGAAACAACCGACAAAGACTAACAAAAAAGAAAAAGCGATTCGCTTTCCTGGTATCTCGTAATGTGGTTAAAACAGTTATCCATTCAACATTTTCGTAATTATCAAGAACTAGAAGTCGAGTTTCATCCTGGATTAAATATTTTCCTAGGTCAAAATGCTCAAGGAAAGACCAATATTCTCGAATCAATTTATTTTCTAGCTTTAACCAGAAGTCATCGAACACGAAATGATAGAGATCTCATCTATTTTGAATCCACCGATTTTAAAGTTTCTGGTCAATTGCAAAGAGAAACTGGTCCCCTTCCATTAGAAATTTCATTGACACCAAAAGGTCGGATAACTAAGGTAAATCATTTGAAACAAGCCAAATTATCGAACTATATTGGCCATATGAATGTTGTCCTTTTCGCACCCGAAGATTTGCAACTGATCAAAGGATCACCTGCAGGGCGTCGAAAGTTTATTGACATTGAATTAGGTCAGATGAAACCTCTCTACTTATCTGACTTATCTCAATACAACCATGTACTGAAACAAAGAAATAGTTATCTAAAAATTCGGAAAAAATTGATGCTACATTTTTGGAGGTCTTAGATTCACAACTAGCTAGTTTTGGAAGTCGCGTCATCCATCATCGGCTTGAGTTTATTAAAAAATTAGAAGCTAAAGCAAAAGAAAAACACACTCGACTTTCTGACAACAAAGAAGACCTATCGATTCAATATCAGTCAACTGTTTTTTCTGAAGAAGGAAATGATATAGAAGAGCAGTTTCTCTCTATGTTGGAAAAAACCGTCAGAAGGATATTTTTAGAAAAACAACAAGTATTCAGCAAACATAGAACCAAGCATTACAGCATTACCACCTGCTGCAAGAGCTTTTACAATATCACCTGAGTATTTGATACCGCCATCAGCAATGATTGTTTTTCCGTATTCACGCGCAACACTAGCTGCATCGTAAATAGCAGTGACTTGAGGAACACCAACCCCTGCAACAACACGAGTTGTACAAATAGAACCTGGTCCGATACCTACTTTAACAACATCGACACCTGCTTCATAAAGTGCACCGCACCTTCAGCTGTTGCGATATTTCCTGCAATCAAAGTACGGTCTGGGAAGTGAGCACGAATTTCTGCAATCTTACGAAGAACACCCGCAGAATGTCCATGAGCAGTATCAATGACAATTGCGTCTGCACCAGCTTCAAAAAGAGCTTCTGCACGTTCAAAAGTATCAGAAGTAACCCCTACAGCACCTGCTACCAAAAGACGACCGAATTCATCCTTAGCTGCATTAGGAAACTCGATAACTTTTTCGATATCCTTAATAGTAATGAGTCCTGACAAACGACCTTCTTCATCAACTAGAGGTAGCTTTTCAATACGATGCTCATGAAGAATACTTTCAGCTGTTTCAAGATCTGTTTCAACTGGAGCAGTGACCAATTTCTCAGAAGTCATGTGTTCTGAAATTGGAGTATCGTAATTAGAGATAAAACGCATATCACGGTTTGTGATAATACCAACCAATTTACGATTTTCAAGTGTCTCAACAATTGGAACCCCTGAAATACGGTAACGTTGCATCAACTCTTCAGCTTCAGCAACTTTATTTTCAGGCGTTAAGAAGAATGGATCAATGATGACACCATTTTCAGAGCGTTTTACTTTTCGAACTTCTTCAGCTTGTTCCGCAATAGACATATTTTTGTGAATGACACCCAAACCACCTGCACGAGCAATTGAGATAGCCATCTTACTATCTGTTACCGTATCCATGGCTGCAGTGATAATTGGGATATTTAATGTCAAATTTTTAGCCAATTTCGTCTTCAAGTTGACGTTGTTTGGTAGAACATGACTTTCCGCAGGAATAAGCAATACGTCATCAAAAGTGTAACCTTTTTTCAAGAATTTAGTGTCCCAATTTGACATTATAATCGTCCTCTTTTCTCAAAGTTTGGAGGTACAGAAACCCCAGTCTATTTTTTAATTGATAATATCATATCATGCTAAAATGATTTGTCAACAGATTTCGCATAAGATTCTAAGAAAACCTTTTTCCAAATAAAAATAGGGCTCCAGATTATCTTGAGTCCCTACTTTTTATTTCTAAAAATAATTAATTCCCATTGCTTCTTTTACTTCTGCCAATGTTTGTCCAGCAACTTCACGCGCTGCTTGACTACCTTTTTCAAGCATACGGAAAACTTCTCCCATATCCTTGGCATATTCTAAACGACGTTCACGAATTGGAGCTAACTCACGTTCTAAGATTTCTAGAAGATAACGTTTTGTCTTCACATCTCCTAAACCACCTCGTTGATAATGTTCTTTCATTTCAGCAATTGTAGTAGCATCCTCTTCGCGACCAAAGATATCAAGATAATGGAAAACCATATTACCTTCAATTTGGCCTGGATCTTCCACACGAATATGATTTGGATCCGTATACATGCTCATGACTTTTTTACGAACAGTGTCCTCATCATCTGAAAGGAAGATACCATTACCCAAGGATTTAGACATCTTAGCATTACCGTCTAGACCTGGAAGGCGTCCTGCAGCTTCATTTTCAGGGTAGATTCCCTCTGGCTCAACCAAAATATCACAATTATAAGTATGATTGAAGCTACGTGCAATTTCACGTGTCTGCTCAATCATTGGCTTTTGGTCATTACCTACAGGAACATAATTTGCTTTAAAGGCCGTGATATCAGCTGCCTGAGAAATTGGATAAACTAGAAAGAAAGCCTGGGGTCATATTCTTCTCCTTAAGAATCGATTCTCCGAAACCTTTTGAGCAATTTCCGTCTTAACCGTTGGGTTACGCTCTAAACGTGCCAATGAAACTAGGTTCATATAATACATAGTCAACTCAGCGAAGACCTTCACTATCAAAATATGAGCGAGTTAGCCAATGGGGATAAAGTGAAAGTTCTCTTAGCTAAAGCCCTTTTTGGTAAACCAGATGTCCTTCTTTTGGACGAGCCGACCAATGGATTGGATATTCAATCCATTACCTGGTTAGAAGATTTTCTGATTGATTTTGAAAATACGGTCATCGTCGTATCCCACGACCGCCACTTCTTGAATAAGGTGTGTACGCATATGGCCGACCTTGACTTTGGAAAAATTAAACTCTATGTCGGAAACTACGACTTCTGGAAAGAATCTTCTGAACTTGCAGCAAAATTACAAGCAGATAGAAATGCAAAAGCTGAAGAAAAAAATTAAACAATTACAAGAGTTTGTCGCACGTTTCTCTGCCAACGCTTCTAAGTCAAGACAGGCAACGTCTCGTAAAAAAATGCTTGACAAGATTGAATTAGAAGAGATTGTGCCATCTAGTCGTAAATATCCATTTATCAACTTTAAGGCAGAACGAGAAATTGGTAACGATCTCTTGACAGTTGAAAATCTTTCTGTCAAGATTGATGGAGAAACTATCCTTGACAATATCAGCTTTATCTTACGTCCTGGTGACAAAACAGCCCTTATCGGACAGAACGATATTCAAACAACCGCTTTGATCCGTGCATTGATGGATGATATTGAATATGAAGGAACTGTCAAGTGGGGAGTTACAACTAGTCGATCTTATCTACCAAAAGACAACAGTCGGGATTTTGCAGGTGGTGAAAGTATTCTTGATTGGCTTCGTCAATTTGCAAGAAAAAGAAGAAGATGACAATACTTTCCTTCGTGGTTTCTTAGGACGTATGCTCTTTTCGGGTGACGAAGTTAACAAGTCTGTCAACGTCTTGTCAGGGGGAGAAAAAGTTCGTGTCATGTTGTCTAAATTGATGCTCCTCAAGTCAAATGTTCTTGTACTGGATGATCCAACCAATCACTTGGATTTGGAGTCTATTTCAAGTTTGAATGATGGATTGAAGAATTTTAAAGAATCGATTATCTTTGCTAGCCATGACCACGAATTCATTCAAACACTCGCCAACCATATTATCGTTCTTTCAAAAAACGGCGTAATCGATCGTATTGATGAAACCTATGATGAGTTTCTTGAAAATGAAGAAGTTCAAGCAAAAAGTGAAAGAACTTTGGAGTCAATGAATAAAAATAAAGAGCCCTGAAATAATGATTTCAGGCTCTTTCAGTAGAAATATATGAATAAAACAAAGCTAAAAACATCCCTTTTTATAGTATTTTCTTTCCTGATTCCAGCTATCATGATGTTCTTTATTTACTTCTCACAAGGAATCTACTGGAACAGTGATACATCCCCATTTTAGAGATGGTTATCATCAGTATGTCATTTTGATACCACACTTCGAAATATTTTACATGGGACAGATAGCCTATTTTACAGTTTTCAAAGTGGATTAGGCATTAATTTCTATGCACTCAGTAGCTATTATCTAGGAAGTTTCTTTTCTCCTCTTGTCTACTTTTTTAATGCACAATCCATGCCGGATGCTGTTTACCTCATCACTCTTCTTAAATTTGGAGCTATTGGATTAAGCACTTATATTAGTTTGCATGGAATGTTTTCTAAAATTCCTAGATCTCTGGTTCTTACCCTTTCAACCTCATTTGCTCTTATGAGCTTTGCTATTAGCCAAATTGAAATCAAAACTTGGCTAGATGTTTTTATCCTAGCACCATTAATTCTTTATGGATTCAAAAAACTCATTTACAATGAGGGAGAGATTCTCTACTTTATCAGCTTAACCAGCTTGTTTATCCAAAATTATTATTTTGGGTTTATGATGTCTATTTTTCTCATTTTATGGTACTTGACACAACTGTCATGGGACATCAAAGAAATTAGAGAACGCTTCTTTCATTTTGTGATTGTATCTCTTTTATCGGTTATAACAAGCCTTGTGATGTTATATCCAACCTTCTTAGATTTACGCACTCATGGAGAAAGTTTTTCAAAGGTTGACAGTATCTTTACAGAAAAAGTTGGTATCTTGACGTATTTGCAAAAAATTTCATTGGAAGTTTTGACACTACTAAATATGGATCAATTCCAATGATCTACGTGGGATTATTTCCACTTCTATTAGCGATCACCTTTTTCTTTGTAAAGTCGATCAAGTTTCACGTGAAACTTTCTTACTTTATACTCTTGACCATTCTTATTTTGAGTTTTCGTTTTCAATTATTAGATCTCCTTTGGCAAGGTATGCACGCGCCGAATATGTTTCTTCATCGATACTCTTGGATCTTTTCTTTGACGATTATTCTGATGGCAGGAGAAGTACTAAATCGAATAGAGGAGATCACTTGGATTCGTTTTAGTCTTGCTAATTTCCTCCTTATTCTAGGATTTGGAGCAACTGTCCTTTACAGCAGTCACTATAAATTTTTAGATGCTGTCAATTTTATTGTTACTTTTGAATTTTTAATTGCTTTCTATTTGGTCTGTTTAGGATTTATCCTAGAAAAAAAATACCGCCTAGACTTTTCTATCTTTCGATCCTTTTTTCTCCATTTTGAATTATCGGTAAATAGTTATTATCAAATGGAAGGAATTGCGAATGAATGGGTATTTGCTTCTCGGTCATCCTACGAACGCGACTTAAAAAGCCATCCAATCCTTAGTAAAAAGAGAAGACAGACTCAAATTATCGGACTGAGATTTTACAGCCACAAACGGGCAATGATAGTATGAAGTATGGTTATAATGGAATTTCTCAATTTTCATCTGTACGAAATACGGATGCTAGCTCGACATTGGACAAACTAGGATTTAAATCTGAAGGAACCAACCTCAATCTTCGATACCAAAATAATTCTATTTTAATGGATAGTCTATTTGGTGTTCGCTATAATTTAAGCCAACAACCTGTTAAAAAATTTGGATTTAAAAGAGATTGCAAAAAAAATGGAGTCTCACTTTCAGAAAACGAATATGCCTTACCAATCGCCTTTTGTCAGCAAAACCTTATAAAAATACTTCCTTTACGAATTTGACACTGGATAATCAAACACGATTCATCCATCAAATCACGGATGAAAAATATAAATTTTATAAGAAATTAAATATTCTCTCGCCTACTTCACAAAATACTACATCTTCGTTGCAAACTGCTAAAAAATTGAAGAAGATAGTCATCTATCCTACGCAAGTATTCAATATGAAGTAATGGTTCCTACCCATAGCCAACTATATGTCAATGTTCCAAATTTACAATTTTCAAACGATGATCGGAAATTATTGAAATCAGCTACAATGGACAGACCCAACGCTATACCATTGATAATGCCTTTCCATTCTTTTCAATTGGCCATTTTGACACAGAAGAAACAGTTACTATTCGTATGAGTTTTCCAGAAAATTCGACAGTCTCCTTTGATACACCAGAATTTTTTGCTCTGGATCTTGACCAATACTACACAGGCTATCACCACCATTCATCAACAAGAAGTTGCCATTCACAAAAAAGAAAAACAGATTGGTGGCAACCTATAACGCAACTAGAGACACTACCCTTATTTTTACACTCCCTTATGATAAAGGCTGGTCAGCTAAACAAAATGGAAAACCTATCCAAATTCACCGCATCCAGAAAGGATTAATGGGAGTTCGTGTTTCAAAAGGATCTGGAACTGTGTTTAACATTTATTCCCCAAGGCTTATTGAAGGTTCATTGATTTTTCGTTGGAATTATTCTCTTTTTCCTCTACGAATGGAGACAAATAAAAAGACGAAAAAGCTAAGGAATCTAACCATCGTTAACTTATAAATAAAAGGCTAGGATACAATTATCCTAGCTTTTCTTTGGGTAAAAAAAAACACACCCAAATGGGTGCTATACTAGCTCCGCCAGTAGGACTCGAACCTACGACATCATGATTAACAGTCATGCGCTACTACCAACTGAGCTATGGCGGATAAAATGAGAAAATAGTCCGTACGGGATTCGAACCCGTGTTACCGCCGTGAAAAGGCGGTGTCTTAACCCCTTGACCAACGGACCATATATTCATTAACAGAACATATCCCATTATATCAAAATTTAACTAATTGTCAAGCACTAAATTCTAAATTTTGCTCTTCAATTAATTTTTTGGCACGTTTGATATTGCTTCTTGAGATTGGACAAGAATACCCTTCTTTCAACAGCAGCTGTTTCTTTTTCTTATCCATTCCAATGATCATACTTCTATTCACGATAAAAGATTGATGGGGACTGAAATATCTCTCCTCCACATCCTTTCTCCAAGACATCTGATAAACTTCCCGCAATTTCTTTTTTGAAAATTTTTCCCAACTAAGTTTAATTTATAAGCCGAACCAACAGTTTCAATATAAAGAATATCCTTAAATGTTAGGTACTCAATACACTCCTTAATTTTTAATCTAAATAAATCTTCATTCAAATTTTTATCAATAAAATCTAAGGCAGATACTTTATAACGATAGGTAATAGAAGCGAATTCTGATTTTGTAGTAATAAAAACAATAATGGCATAAGGATTTGCTTCTCGTATTTTTTGAGCAATTTCCAGCCCACAATACTCATTGTCTTGGATATGAATATCTAGAAAATATAATTGGTGGATATCCGAATGCTGGATATAATTTTCAAATTCCGAAATTTTACCGGTAGAAATCACTTCAAGTTTAATTTCTAATTCCTTAGCAATTTCTGCAATATGTTTTTCTACCCGTATCTGTTGAGAGAGCTCATCTTCTAATAAAAAAAATCTTCATTCTTGTTCATATCCTCCAATCTTCAAAACTTGTAAAAACGATTTCCTTGCAATTCCGTTTCTAAAAACATCGTTCCATAATTTGCTAAGATTTTTCTCACATTATTTAATCCTAGTCCTCTATTTTCTCCTTTTGTTGAATAGCCTTCTTCATATATTTTTCTAATATCAAAAGTGATTTCATTTGTTGTATTATGAATCACTAAGTAAACAATTTTTGAAATAGAGAAAATAGCAATATGAACTTTCTTTTCTTCTGCTTCTTTTGAAGCTTCCAAAGCGTTTGTCACTAGAATCCCAACGATTCTCACGATATCCAATAAATCAACTGGTAGTTGCTCGATTGGTTCACTTGTTTCAAAGGTCATTTCTACCCCAGCATCTCTTGCATCCAACCAACCTCGAATCAAAATACTTCGTAAAGCAGAATCTCTTATATTGACTAAATTGAATCCTGATAATGCTTCTGTATTGATCTCTTTATAACTTTTTTCCAATACTTCTCTATGGATTCTTCGAATTTCTGGAATATTTTCTTCCTCAATGGCTAGTGACATAGAAATAACTAAATTTCCTAAATCATGACGAAACCCCCTGACAATAGAATAGAGACTTTGAATCTCAGCCATATACCGACTCATTTGTTGCTCAGAAAATTCTTTATACTCCAGTTCCAAATTTTTTCGATACTGATCTCGCTCAATTTTCATGTGGAATAGGCTGACTACGAAAGTGAAAAAAACAAATCGTTGCCAACATACTTCCAAAATTTTTAAATTGCGCTTGTTCACTAATCCATAAAGCAAAATTAATCACTACAAATATAGCAAAATAGACACAGATCAAGTCTCTTTAAATATTTTTCAAATTCTTTCTCATAAAAAGGAGTGAAATCAAATTCAAATAAGTCAATTAACTTCAAAATGATTCCTAAAGAAAGCAAACGAATACACATATTGTAGACAATCGAGTAAGCTGCTACAAAAGCATCCCCTAACACTGAAGAGACAATTATCGTCAGAAAAGTTGCTGTTCCTTCAACCGCTAAATAAGTAAAAAAAGAATAAAAAATAGAACACAAGCGATTCGTTCGATTGGCATAATGATAATAAGGGTATAAATAAACCGGCCACAAGAGCATATTCAAATCGGAGAGTCGAATATTTGAAAATAAAGTCACATCTAAAAATACTAAGAGACTTTCAAAAAGAAGAACAAAGGTGCTCAGCAGAAAGATATACGGAAATCGATGTTCTTGATATATTTTTTCGTCTACTAATGCAAACGTCAGAACAATGATCCCCCCTAAAATAAAGGACAATACTAATGACTGAAACACACAAACTCTCCTACTCTGTTTTTCTATTTTATTATATTCTGGTATTATTAGAAAAAATAAAATTTTTATATACAAAAAATTATAATATAAAATAGAATAAAATTAAAGGGATCAGATGAAATTGTAATGTTTTTAATGAATTTGTTACACGATTGAAAACTACTTTACATGATTTTTATAATCTAAAACTTTGCACTATATAGGGATTGTTAGTTATTTTTAAGAAAAATATTCCTAATAAAAATTTTTACTATTTATTCTAAAGTAAAGTATACAAAATTAATAGATAATGAAAAATTTATACATTTTTACAAAAAAAAAAGATGCAGTAAAAACTGCATCTTTCATTTGATCCCAGCAGGATTCGAACCTGCGACCGTTCGCTTAGAAGGCGAATGCTCTATCCAGCTGAGCTATGAGACCGAACTTACTTCATTTTAGCAGAAAAAGGAAGGAGCGTCAAGGTTATTTATGGTAGGGACTCCCCTGTTGTTGAATCATGAAAGCACGATAGATTTGTTCCACCAACACTAATTTCATCAACTGATGAGGAAGCGTTAATTGACCAAAGCTCATTAATAGATTTCCTCTTTTTTTTCACTTCAGGAGACAGACCAAGACTGCCTCCAATAACAAAAGTAAGGTTTGAATAACCAGATGTCATAATCTGATCAATCGTTTGACTAAATTTCTCTGAAGGAAATTGTTTGCCTTCAATAGCCAATACAATCACATATTCCTTATCTGAAATTTTAGAGAGAATTCGTTCCCCCTCTTTTTCAAGAATTTGTTGATTTTCGAGTTGACTAGCACGATCTGGAGTTTTTTCATCAACTAACTCAACCTGTTCTACTTTTGCAAATCGACCAAGCCTTTTAATATACTCCGCGATCCCATCTTTTAAGTATTTTTCTTTTAATTTTCCAACGGTTATCAATTTAATTTTCATTCCCCTATTGTAGCATAATTCTTCAATTCCACAAATAATCCACAGCTATAGAAAGGAAATCTATTCTATAAAGTCCTTTTTAAAGCCATTTCTCAACTAATTTCTACAAGTTATCCACAAATTTGTGGATAACTTTAGTTATTTAAGATATAATTAAGAAAGTTTTTCTATACTTTAGACAATTTGATATCCTTAGGAGGAAAATATGAAATCTTCATCTAATTTACTGAAAAAACTTGGGAAACATAACCCTCATTTTCGTTGTAGGTTTTCTAGGTGGGATTCTTGGAACCTTTTTAACCTTACAAACCTCTCATTCTTCTACTTCAAATACTGAAAGTAAGCAAGTCCACTCAACCACTGTTAAAACAGCTTATAAAAAATACAACCTCAACTAGTGAGGCCGTAGACAAGGTGAAAAATGCTGTGGTTTCTGTGATTACTTATTCTGATTCTTCGAATCAAGGGCTATTTGAAAAAGAAGAAAACTCTGACTCACAAATTTCTAGTGAAGGTTCTGGGGTCATTTATAAAAAAGAAGGAAAATATGCCTACCTTGTTACCAACACCCATGTAATCAATGGTGCTAAAAAAGTAGATATTCTTTTAGCAGATGGGAATAAAGTCCCCGGAGAAGTAGTTGGGTCAGATGTCTATTCTGATATTGCAGTCGTTCGCATTAGTGCGGATAAAGCAAAGGCAGTAGCTGAATTTGGAGATTCAAACCAATTAACAGTCGGTGAGACTGCAATTGCAATTGGTAGCCCTCTTGGAACAGATTATGCTAATTCTGTTACCCAAGGGATTATTTCCAGCCAAGGCCGCAATGTGAAATTGAAAGCCGATAATGGACAAAATATCTCTACACGCGCCCTACAAACAGACGCAGCCATCAACCCAGGAAACTCTGGAGGTCCATTAATCAATATTCAAGGACAAGTCATTGGGATTACCTCAAGTAAAATTTCAAATAACGGACAAACTTCAGTAGAAGGAATGGGATTTGCAATTCCTGCAAATGATGTTGTCAATATTATCAAGCAGCTAGAAGAAAAAGGAAAAGTAGTTCGACCAGCTCTTGGAATCCAAATGATGGATTTATCCAACCTTTCAACTTCTGATTTAAGCCAATTAAAACTTCCTGAAAAAATCTCTGGAGGAGTACTGGTTCGTTCAACACTTGAAAATATGCCTGCTTCAGATAAATTGCAACGTTATGATGTCATCACAAAGATCGATGATACAGATATCGAGTCAACGGCAGATTTACAATCCGCCCTCTATTCTCACCAAATCAATGATACGATCAAGGTCACATTCTATCGTGATGGAAAACAACAAACAACTTCTATCAAGTTGACAAAATCAACTGAGGATCTGAGCGATTAACTTCACTTTCTTGACATACTTGTAAACACACCTTTACGAATTTGTAAAGGTGTGTTATTCTATTTATAAGATGGAAAAATTAGAAAAAATAGCGGTAAAGGACATTCGAACTAATCCTTTCCAACCAAGAAAAGTATTTGATCAAGAAAAATTAGAAGAACTGGCTCAGTCAATCAAAGAAAATGGCTTAATTCAACCCATTATTGTCAGAAAATCTCCAATAATTGGTTTTGAATTGCTTGCAGGTGAAAGACGTTTTAGAGCTTCAAAATTGCTGGATTAGAGCTTGTTCCTGCAATTATTAAAGAGTTAACGGATCAAGAAATGATGCGACAAGCCATTATCGAAAATCTTCAACGAGAAGATCTCAATCCAATTGAAGAAGCTATCTCCTACCAGAAGCTCGTTGATCATGGCTATAAGCACGACCAAATCGCTCAATTTATGGGAAATCTAGACCCTATATCAGCAATATGCTTCGCTTGTTACATCTAGCCCCCTCTGTTCAAGAAGCAGTCATTCAAAATGATATTTCTTCGGCTCACGCGCGTGTTCTTGTTCCTCTTGATGAAGAAGAGCAGCGCTTTTGGTTGGAGCGAATCAAACAGGATCATTTAAATGTTCGAACATTAGAAAACAAGATCAGTTCAAAAAGAAAACAGAAAAATAAAAAAGCAAAAAGAAAGCTTCCTACTAGAAGAGGAACAACGATTGAAAAAATATTAGGAACAGATGTGACGATACACTCCTCTTCTCAAAATAAAGGAACTATCCAAATTTCTTTTTTCCAGTCTTGATGAATACCAACGAATTATCAACAGCCTTAAATAAGGCTGTTATTTTTATTTTTGTATTGACAAGCTTTTCCACCATAAAATCTTTTGTAAATAGCAGAAAAATAAGGATATTCTCTAGTTATCCCCACTTTGTGGATAACTTTTAAAAACAATGTGAATTTAAATCCACAACTTGTGGAAAAGTTTAAAACTATAATTTAATTTCATAAGAAATTTAGCCTGTGGAAAACTATTTTTGTTTGTGGTAGAATAGAGTACGTATGATTTGATACAATTCAAGAAAAGGAGGGAAGTCTGATAGTGTCACAAGAAGAGCAATTTTGGGTCTCGTTTTTTAGAATTAGCCCAATTACAACTAAAAGATAGTGCCTATGATTTTTTTGTCGCCGATTCAAAATTAGTCAAAATCGATGGAGAGACAGCTACCATTTATCTTGATGGAAATTATAAAGAATTATTTTGGGAAACAAATCTAAAAAATGCTTTGATCACAGCCAGCTTTGAAGTCTACAATACAGATTTAGAAGTTTCATTTCGTTTTTGAAGATACCGAAGAAATTCCTAGTAGTCATAGCAGTGAGAATAGGAGATTATCTTCAGGTAGCTTAACAACCGAAACCGTTGCCTAAAATTGATACAGGTCTGAAATCAAAGTACACCTTTGATAATTTTGTGCAAGGGGATGGAAATATTTGGGCTAAAAGCAGCAGCGCTTGCAGTTTCTGAAAATCTTGCAACAACTTACAACCCTCTCTTTATCTATGGTGGACCAGGGCTTGGAAAGACTCACCTATTGAACGCAATTGGAAATCAAATCCTAGAAAATATTCCCAAATGCACGGGTTAAGTATGTTCCAGCAGAAACCTTTATTAATGAATTTTTAGAGCACCTTCGATTAGGAGAAATGAAGACGTTCAAAATACCTATCGAAGTCTTGATCTTTACTGATCGATGATATCCAGTCACTTGGTGGAAAAAAGTCACGACTCAAGAGGAATTTTTAATACCTTTAATGCCCTCCATAGCGACAACAAACAGATTGTTCTAACGAGCGATCGAAGTCCGGATCATTTAGATAGTCTTGAAGAGCGTCTTGGTTACTCGTTTCAAATGGGGACTCACTCAAAATATAACACCACCTGATTTTGAAACTCGGATTGCCATCTTACGGAATAAAATTGAAGATCTAGACTATATTTTTCCTAATGACACACTGGAATATCTAGCAGGTCAGTTTGATTCAAATGTCCGAGACTTAGAGGGTGCCTTAAATGATATTTCTTTAATGGCGAAGGTGAAAAAACTCAAAGAAATTACGATCGATGTTGCAGCTGAAGCTATTCGAGCTCGTAAAAATGATAATAGCAAGACGCTTGTCATCCCCATTGAAAAAATTCAGGAAGCAGTTGGAGCCTTTTATGGAGTCAGTGTAAAAGAAATCAAAGGTTCTCGAAGAGTTCAGAATATTGTCCTAGCACGACAAGTGGCCATGTATCTTTCAAGAGAGATGACGGACAACTCACTTCCTCGAATCGGAAAAGAATTTGGAGGAAAAGACCACACAACTGTCATTCATGCCTACAAAAAAATTAAAAGTATGGTCGACACAGATGATAATCTACGACTTGAAATTCAAAGTATCAAGAAAAATTAAATTAATCTGTGGATAACTTTGAAAATTATAAACTTTTCTAGGGGTTATGCACATTTTTAAACAAGTAACTTTTCAAGTCGTAGATAGGGTTTTGAGACTTTTCCACAATTTCCACACAACCTACTATTACTATTAACTTACTAATAATAAAATAAATAAAAGGAATGACCATGATAAATTTTCTATTAACAAAACTTTATTTTTACAAGCACTAAATACTACCAAAAGAGCGATCAGTTCAAAAAATGCTATTCCAATCCTTCCACGATTAAAATTGATGTAACTCCAGAAGGAGTTGCCTTATCTGGATCGAATGGCCAAATTTCAATCGAAAACTTAATTTCTATCAAAGACGAAAATGCTGGTTTACTAGTGACCTCTCCAGGTTCTATTTTATTGGAAGCAACTTTCTTTATTAATGTGGTTTCAAGTTTACCAGATGTTACTTTAGATTTTAAAGAGATTGAACAAAAACAGGTTCTTTTAACAAGTGGAAAATCAGAAATTACACTTAAAGGAAAAGATGCAGATCAATATCCACGTATTCAAGAAATTGTTGCAAGTAATCCATTAGTTTTGGAAACAAAATTATTAAAACAATTAATTAATGAAACGGCATTTGCAGCAAGTGTACAAGAAAGTCGGCCAATTTTGACAGGTGTTCACTTTGTTCTATCGGATAATAAAGAGCTAAAAACAGTAGCAACAGACTCTCACCGTATGAGTCAAAAAAGTGATTACACTGGAGAAAAATGGAGACAACTTTGATGTTGTCATCCCAAGTCGTTCTCTTCGTGAATTCACCTCTGTCTTTTCTGATGATATTGAAACAGTTGAAGTTTTCTTTGCTAACAATCAAATTCTATTTAGAAGTGAACACATTAGTTTTTATACCCGTTTGCTAGAAGGAAATTATCCTGACACAGACCGTCTGATTCCAACAGAATTCAATACAGAGGCAACCTTCAATGTGGCTAACCTTCGATTTGCAATGGAGCGTGCTCGTCTTCTTTCAAATGCGACTCAAAACGGAACGGTTAAATTAGAATTCAAAAATGGGGTGGTTTCTTCTCATGTTCATTCACCAGAAGTTGGGCGAGTAAATGAAGAGATCGATACTAGCGCCGTTTCAGGAGAGGATTTGTCCATTAGCTTTAATCCAACTTATTTGATTGAAGCGCTCAAAGCTATTGACAGTGAACAAGTTGTTATTCGCTTTATTTCTTCTGTTAGACCGTTTACATTGGTTCCAGAAGGAAATGAACAAGGGTTCATTCAATTGATTACGCCAGTTCGCACAAATTAACAAAGGTGAATCATGTATACGTTAGGTGATTTTGTAGAAATGAGAAAGCCTCACGCTTGTGTGATAAAAGAAACAGGCAAGAAGGCAAATCGTTGGGAAATTACGCGACTTGGTGCAGACATAAAAAATCAAGTGTAGCAATTGTGATCATGTGGTCATGATGAGTCGCCATGATTTTGAACAGAAAATGAAGAAAGTACTATAAAAGGTTCAGTCACTTATGTGACCGAACCTTTTCGATTATTTTAATTCTTCAAATTTTCCATTTTTAACTTCTTTGAAACCACCCTGTTTCATCATATCAAAAGTTGATTTAAGCTGATATAGTCGACTTTTTTTATCTTTTTGTGTCGTTACTAATTTCTTTTCAATTAGCTGATCTAAGTCTGCCTTTTCATAATTTAGTGTTGTTTTTTCAACCATATAATCGTCTTTATATTCAGCAGAATGTGTGAATCCTTTGACATCCTTGTATTCTTCATCATATTTATCGATCATTTCCTTTAATTGATCTTTCGTAACTCCCGCTTCTTTGTAATAAATAGTAGTGGTGGTTTGGTTACTGATCGCTTTATCACCTTTATGTTCTATTGTAATACGAACATCTGTTTTTTTTCTTGGTTGATTCCCTGAAGATAGGATTTTTGAACAGATTGTTGTCCACAAGCTCCAAGAAGAAAGAGAGTAAAGATAGCAATTAAAGAAAGAAAAATAGATTTCCATGTTTGTTTTTTCATCTGAAAAACTCCTTTGTTCATTGTTAAATATAGTATACCATTTTTATCTTTTAGAACGTTACAGTTTGATGAAAAATCTAGTTTCAAAGGTCATGAAATATTTTATTTTTCATTACTTGTCTTTTGAATTATGTTATAATGAAAGAGATTGAAATTTGAACGGAGAAAAAAGAAAAATGGCTTTAACAGCAGGTATCGTTGGCTTACCAAATGTTGGTAAATCAACCCTATTTAACGCAATTACAAAAACAGGAGCAGAGGCCGCAAACTATCCCTTTGCAACCATTGATCCAAACGTCGGGATGGTAGAAGTTCCAGATGAACGCCTCCAAAAATTAACGGAAATGATTACTCCTAAGAAGACGGTTCCTACTACTTTTGAATTTACAGATATTGCTGGGATTGTGAAAGGAGCTTCTAAAGGGGAAGGACTTGGTAATAAATTCTTGGCGCAATATTCGTGAAGTAGATGCTATTGTTCATGTGGTACGTGCTTTCGATGATGAAAATGTTATGCGGGAGCAAGGTCGTGAAGATGCCTTTGTAGATCCACTGGCAGATATTGATACCATCAATTTAGAATTAATTTTAGCCGACTTAGAGTCTGTCAATAAACGCTATGCGCGTGTAGAAAAAATTGCGCGCACACAAAAAAGATAAAGATTCTGTGGCAGAGTTTAATATTCTTCAAAAATTAAACCTGTTCTAGAAGATGGGAAATCAGCTCGAACCATTGAATTCACAGATGAAGAAAAAAAGTTGTTAAAGGACTCTTCCTCTTGACTACTAAACCAGTTCTTTATGTAGCCAATGTAGATGAAGATGTTGTTGCAGATCCAGATCTATCGACTATGTCAAGCAAATTCGTGACTTTGCGGCGACTGAGAATGCAGAAGTAGTTGTGATCTCTGCACGTGTTGAGGAAGAAATTTCTGAATTGGATGATGAAGATAAACAAGTTTTTAGAGGCGATTGGTTTGACAGAGTCTGGAGTTGATAAACTGACACGTGCAGCTTATCACTTGTTGGGACTTGGAACTTATTTACTGCTGGTGAGAAAGAAGTGCGTGCTTGGACCTTTCAAACGCGGCATGCAAGGCTCCCAAGCAGCTGGAATTATCCACTCCGACTTTGAGAAAGGCTTTATTCGTGCCGTGAGCATGTCCTATGATGATTTGGTCAAATATGGTTCTGAAAAGGCTGTTAAAGAAGCTGGACGCTTCGTGAAGAAGGAAAAGAATATATTGTTCAAGATGGCGACATCATGGAATTCCGTTTTAATGTATAAGAAAGTTAAAAAATGTAAAGGTTGGAAAAAAAATATTTCCAACCCTTTTAGTGTTTTTGAAAGGAAAGAGATGACGAAATTAATTGTTGGATTGGGAAATCCCAGGTGATAAGTATTTTGAAACACCAAACACAATGTAGGCTTTATGTTAGTTGATCAAATGGCAAAGTCTTTAAATCTTTTTCTCCCATGATAAGATTTTTCAAGCTGATATCGCCTCAACATTTTTTGAATGGAGAAAAGGTCTATTTTGTAAAGCCGACCACTTTCATGAATGAGAGTGGAAAAGCAGTCCATGCCCTTCTGACTTATTATGGTCTGGATATTGAAGATCTTTTGGTTATTTACGATGATTTAGATATGGAAGTTGGCAAGATTCGTCTTCGAAAAAAGGATCAGCTGGAGGTCATAACGGAATTAAATCGATTATCAATCATATTGGAACTCAGACTTTTTATCGAATTAAGATTGGAATTGGAAGACCTAAGACAGGGCATGTCAGTTGTTCATCATGTATTAGGAAAATTTGATAAAGACGATTACATCACTATTCTACAAACAATCGATTCGAGTAGAAGACGGTTAACGATTACCTTGGTAGAACCGAAAATTTTGAAAGAAGCATGCAGAAATACAACGGGTAAGTAGATGAATGTAATTGATTTAGTGAGTCAAAACTCCAACCTTCTATCCTGGCAACAAGGTTTTTAAAAAAATAATTGGAATTGATGGGATTTCTGCGACCACAAAGGCTATTGTAATGGCTTCAGCCTTTGATTCTATTGAAAAAGCAGTCCTCATCACTTCCAGTTATAACGAAGCAGAACGATTGGCCAGTGATTTTATTGCCTTACTTGGAGAAGAGAAAGTCCATACATTTTTGGGAGATGATAACCCTTTAGCAGAATTTATTTTTGCTTCACAAGAAAAGACCCAATTTCACGATTAGAGGCTTTGAACTTTTTATGTCAATAAAGATCGTCAAGGCATCCTTTGTGACCAATGTGAGTGGTATAAAACTACTATTTACCTTCTCCTAAAGTTTTTGCATCTAGCATTTTTCAATTGAAGGTTGGTCAAGAAATAGACTTAACTACTCTGAGTGAAACATTACAGAATATTGGCTACCAAAAAGGTGAGCCAAGTTTTTGCAACAGGGTGAGTTTAGTCTACGAGGAGATATTTTAGATATCTTTGAGATCGAACAACTCAACCCTATCGGATTGAATTTTTCGGAGATGAGATTGATGGAATCCGAATCTTTGATAGCGAAAGTCAGCGTTCTGTTGAAAATGTTGAAGAAGTTCAACTGATCGTATCTCCAGTGAGTGATCTATTATTGCAAGAGGAAGATTTTATCCGTGGTCAGAAGCAAATCGAACAATTGCAAGAACAGAGTGCAAATGAAGAATTTAAATCTTATCTAGCAGAAATTCTGGGAGATATTTTCAAAGGAAACTCCATCCGGATCTTAGAAAATTTTTAGTTTCTTTTTATGATAAAGCAATATACACCTATTCGATTATCTTCCTAAACACACTCCAGTCTTTCTGGATGATTATCAAAAAATAGCAGATCAAATAGCGAGATTTGAACTAGATACAGCTAATCTCTTGACGGAAGATTTACATAAAAATAGAGCTTCTTCTCGCCAAGTGTATTTTGCAGACACCAGTACAACATTACGAAAATATACGCCTGCAACTTAGTTTTTTTCAAACTTTCAAAAAGGATTGGGAAATCTGAAGTTTGATCATTTGTATCAATTCAATCAATATCCCAATGCAGGAGTTTTTTGGACAATTTGATTTACTAAAAGAGGAAATTGAACGGTATCGAAAATCAAACTATACTGTTATTGTCCAAGCAACTTCTCATCACAATCTTCAACAGCTCCATGAAAAAATTTAGAAGAGTATGGGATTCGATTAGATTATATTGATGGGGATACGATCATTCCTCAAGCTAGTCAATTAGTCGTTGGAGGATTAGCTCACGGTTTTCAATTTGTTGATGAAAAAATTGTCTACATTACAGAATCAGAGATTTATCAGAAAAAAATCAAACGAAAGATTCGCAGGCAAAATATTTCCAATGCAGAACGCCTCAAAAAATTATAATGAACTTAGAAAAAGGGGACTATGTTGTTCACCAAGTTCATGGTATTGGTCAATATTTGGGAATTGAAACGATTGAAATTAAAGGGTGTCCATCGTGATTATGTTTCAATTCAATATCAAAATGGAGATCGCATCTCGATTCCTGTCGATCAGATTCAGATGTTGTCCAAATAAGTTGCAAGTGATGGAAAAACGCCAAAAATTAACAAGTTAAATGATGGGCGTTTCCAAAAACAAAGCAAAAGGTTCAGACCCAGGTGGAGGACATTGCGGATGATTTGATAAAACTTTATGCTGAGCGTAGTCAATTAGAAGGTTTTGCTTTTTCACCAGATGATGAAAATCAAGAGGCTTTTGAACAAGATTTTCCATATATTGAAACAGATGATCAATTACGTTCCATTGAAGAAATCAAAAAAGATATGGAATCGAATCGTCCGATGGACCGATCTGCTGGTTGGAGACGTCGGTTTTGGGAAAACAGAGGTCGCTATGCGAGCAGCCTTTAAGGCAGTAAATGATCATAAACAAGTAGCAGTGCTGGTTCCTACCACTGTTCTTGCCCAACAACATTATGCCAATTTTAAGGAGCGTTTTGAATCTTTTGCAGTAGAAGTTGCTGTTTTAAGTCGTTTCCAGAGTAAGGCAGAGCAGAAAGAAACGCTTGAAAAGTTAGAAAAAAGGACGTAGTGGACATTATTATTGGAACTCACCGGTTCTTGTCTAAAGATGTCGTCTTTTCAGACTTGGGCTTGATTGTGATAGATGAAGAGCAACGTTTTGGAGTGAAGCACAAAGAAACCTTGAAAGAATTGAAAAAAAAGGTGGATGTGCTTACCTTGACAGCTACCCCTATTCCTCGAACTCTTCATATGTCTATGCTAGGAATTCGAGATTTGTCTGTCATTGAAACACCTCCGACCAATCGGTATCCTGTGCAAACTTTTGTACTAGAGACCAATCCAACTATTATTCGAGATGCTGTGTTGCGGGAGATAGATCGTGGAGGTCAAGTGTACTATCTTTACAATAAGGTAGATACGATTGAACAAAAGGTGTCTGAATTAAAAGAGTTGATTCCAGAGGCTTCGATTGGCTTTGTTCATGGCCAGATGAGTGAAGTTCGCCTGGAAAATACCCTGTTGGATTTCATTAATGGCGAATACGATGTCTTAGTGACGACAACCATTATTGAGACAGGTGTGGATATTCCAAATGCCAATACACTCTTTATTGAAAATGCGGATCATATGGGACTTTCAACTCTTTATCAACTAAGAGGTCGTGTAGGACGAAGCAACCGAATCGCTTATGCTTATTTGATGTATCGTCCAGACAAATCTCTTACAGAAGTGTCTGAAAACGTTTAGAAGCTATTAAAGGGTTTTACTGAGTTGGGGTCTGGATTTAAAATTGCTATGCGAGATCTATCGATCCGTGGAGCAGGGAATATCCTTGGAGCTTCTCAATCTGGTTTCATCGATTCTGTTGGTTTTGAAATGTATTCTCAATTGTTAGAAGAAGCTATTGCTAAAAAACAAGGCCAAGAGCATCGTAGGCAAAAGAGTAATGCAGAGTTGAACCTTCAAATAGATGCGTATTTACCTAATGAATATATTTCAGATCAACGTCAAAAAATTGAAATTTACAAACAAATTCGTGAAATGAATTCTGCGACAGACTATGAGTACTTGCAAGATGAATTGATTGATCGTTTTGGAGAATACCCAGATGTTGTCGCCTACCTACTAGAAATTGGTTTAGTGAAAGCTTACTTGGATCAAGTATTTGTCCGTCTTGTTGAGAGAAAACAACAAAAAGTGACAGTGAAATTTGAACCTATTGCCAAACAACTGTTTTAACACAGGATTATTTCAAAGCTCTGTCAATGACACAGTTGAAGGCACAGATTGCTGAAGAAAAGGGATTAATTGAAGTAATCTTTCGATATTCGAAACAAGAAAGATTTTGAAATTTTAGAAGCTCTGAAGCAATTTGGTCAAACCTTATTGGAAATTAAACAGGAAAAAAGAAGAGAACTAGCAGTTCTTAGCTCATTTTTCGCATTTTATGTATAAAAAATGATACAATACTATGTTAGAGGTGACAGTATGAGATTAGATAAATATTTAAAAGTTTCTCGCATTATTAAGCGTCGTCCTGTTGCAAAGGAAGTTGCAGATAAAGGGCGAATCAAAGTCAATGGAGTATTAGCCAAAAAAGTTCAACGGATTTGAAAGTGAATGATCAAATTGAAGTTCGTTTTGGAAATAAAGTATTGACGGTTAAAGTCTTGGAAATGTTGGATAGTACAAAAAAGAAGATGCATCCAAAATGTACGAAATAATTAGTGAAACAAGGATAGAAGAAGATGCCTAAAAATATCGTTCAAATGAACAATAAATATATCAAAGACGAAAGTCAGCGAAAACGTTTTTAGAAGAAGAAAAAAAAAACGCAATCGTTTTCTGGGACTCGTTTTGATATTGGTCATGTTACTATTTATTCTTCCAACTTATAATTTAGCCCAGAGCTATCAATCGCTACAAGATAAAAAAGAACAATATAAACAGTTGGAAAAAGAGTATAAAGAAACAAGTGAACAAAAGAATACCAACAAGACATCGCTAAAAAATTAAAAGACGATGATTATGCAACAAAATATGCACGCGCAAAGTATTCTTTTTCAAAAGATGGTGAATATGTTTATACCATCCCAGATTTACTCCCCCAATAACCGATGGAAAATATCTTACAAACAGTTAAACAATTTCTTGAATTTTCGGATGAAAAATTAGAGGAATTAAAAAAGAAAAACCAAATGATTAAACTTCAAAAGGATGAAAAGGAAAGGAATACAGGTGTCTAAACGATTTCTGCTCCTATTGTTAGTTCCAATTTTATTTATTGGGTCTCAAGCAGCGAGTGTCGAGCAGTCTGAGTCTTCTCAGACAATGGCTCATCCATCAGAACTTTATTTTTTCTTCAATTCCAGCGAATCCTAATGTCTATCGCAAAATTTCTGTTTTTTCTGATCCTCAGTTGAAAAAAAGCAAAAGGAGAAATTCTTCCCAACACACCGTTTACAATCGAACAACTCTTTGTAAATGATGAAAGGAAAGCTGTATTTAAAATAGCAGATAAAGGATATGTATTAGCAGATTCTTCTGTCATTTTTTCTGATGTTGTACAAGAAAACACAAGAAAAAAAAACAAGACATGTGGCTAAAACCTGGTTTTAAAGTGTACGACCGCCCCTTAATAAATGGTGCAAAAGAAAAAAAATACACCTCTTTCTCCTTATACAAAAGTGACAGTCTTACGTACAGCTAAGACTTTACGAGATGAGTTTGTGGAGATTGAAGGTCAGGGCTGGGTGAACAAAGAATTCGTTACTGAAAAAGATAATCGAATGGAAAAAGTCCAGGAATTGTTAAATAGTAAATACAATTCTCCTTCGTATGGAATCTACGTAAAACAATTAGAGACTGGAAATACTGCTGGAATCAATCCGCAAAAAGAAATGTATTCTGCCAGTGTAACGAAATTACCATACTTGTACTACGTCCAAGAACAGCTCAATAAAAAGCCATTTCTCCAACTACAACCTACAAATATATTCCAGAAGTCAATGATTTCAAAGGTGGCTATGAACCAGAAGGAAGTGGTAGTCTTTCAAAACACCAGATGGAAAAGAATATAGTGTTCAAGAGTTGGTAGATAAGATTGCAAAAGAATCAGATAATGTTGGACATAATATCTTGAAGTAGTATGTCACTCATCAATCAGATCAAGACTTCCAAAAAACTTTGGATAGGATTGCAAAGAAACATTGGGATGTTGAAAAAAGAGAAGCATCCGCTGAAATGGCTGGCAATGTCATGGAGGCTGTCTATCAACAAAATGGCCCTATTATTGATGCACTCTCCTCTACAAAATATGATGATCAACGGATTGCGCGTGACCTTCCAGTAAAAGTTGCTCATAAAATCGGAGATGCCTATGATTTTAGACATGATGTTGCAATTGTATATACAAATTCACCCTATGTAATAGCCATTTTACAGATCATTCGAATTATGATACGATTTCCAACATTTCAAAAGATATCTATGAGGTATTGAAATAATGGAAAAGCGATTTTTAGAGTTTTGTGAAAAACAAGATCTATTTACTCCCCATCGCCGTGTTTTAGTTGCCTTATCTGGTGGATTGGATTCAATGAATCTGTATGAACTTTTATATAAGAATAAAGAACGATTGAAAATCCATCTGGTACTCGCTCATGTCAATCATGGACAAAGACCAGAATCAGATTTAGAAGAAAGTGAACTTCGAACGCTAGCTGATAGGCGAGAGACACGTATCCATGTGGCTCACTATTCGGGTGATTTTACGGAAGCAAAAGCTCGTACCTTTCGTTATGATTTTTTAAACAGATTATGGAGAAAGAGGATTGCACCGCTTTAGTAACAGGTCATCATGCAAACGATCAAGCTGAAACAACTTTCATGCGCTTAATACGAGGAACAAAATTACGCCATTTAAGTGGTATTCCTGTACGCCAACCATTTGGATAAGGGTGAGTTAATCCGTCCTTTGTTAACTTTTACCAAAGATGAGTTGATGAAAATCCCTCACTTTGAAGACAGTAGCAATGACTCACAGGACTATTTTCGAAATCGTGTACGCCATCAATACCTTCCAGAATTTGAAAAAGAAAATCCCCAAATGCAAGCAAGTCTTCGTTATTTAGCAGAGGAAGTGAACTCATTGGCACCAAGCACTGAAAGAATTGACTAGCGAGTTAACCATTCAAGATTTAGCTTCTTTTAGAACGTATTCTCATTCTGTACAATCATTCTTATTAGAAGAGTATTTGGCACAATTTCCAGATTTGCAACTTGGTAGGGCCCAGTTTCAAGAATTATTAGATTTACTAAAAAAAAAATTGCATTCATTATTTAAAGTCGAATTATGAACTACATCAAGAATATGATTTCTTTGAAATACAAAAACTCAGTCAAAAGTCGGATGACCACCCCCTCCCTATTTTTGTTAGAATTTGGGAATATCTTTGACATTGCAAATTATAAACTATCTTTTGGACAACCATTAGTAGGGGAAAATGTAGAAATTCTTTCTGTTTCACGCGAAACTCCCATCTTAATTAGAAGGAGAAAGGAAGGAGATCAGCTACTTGTTAATGGCCACCATCAAAAATTAAGACGGTGGTTTATCAACCATAAAATTCCAATTTCTCTTCGGCAAAAGGCTCTCATTATAGAACAAAATCATAATATTCTTTCTGTAGTGGGATTGGTAACGAGTGATTTGAGTAAGCCCTCAAAAAAGTGGTATAATGAAAGATAGTCTTTATATTCAAAAAAAATAGATAGGTAAAAAAACATGTTAGAAAAAAGATATAAAAAAGTATTGGTTTCACATGATGAAATTGTAGAAGCAGCAAAGAAATTGGGTGAAACCCTAACAAAAAGAGTACCAAGGGAAAAATCCAATTTTTGTTGGAATTTTGAAAGGCTCTGTTCCATTTATGGCAGAGTTGATCAACCACGTGGATACACATATTGAATTGGATTTTATGCTGGTTTCAAGTTATCATGGTGGTACAGCAAGCTCAGGTATTATTAATATTATCAAGGATATCGACCAAGATATTACTGGTAGAGATATTTTATTTGTAGAAGATATTATCGATACAGGTAAAACCCTCAAGAGTCTAAAAGAACTCTTTGAAGAACGAAATGCAGCATCTGTGAAGATTGCTACCTTACTGGATAAACCTGAAGGACGTTTGGTTGAGATTGAAGCAGATTACACCTGCTTTACGATTCCAAATGAGTTTGTTGTAGGATATGGTTTAGACTATGATGAAAATTATCGTAACCTACCCTATGTTGGTGTATTAAAAGAGGAAGTGTACTCAAAATAGAGGAGACTAGATGAATAACAAAAAAAATAACGGTTTTGTTCGAAATCCATTTCTGTATTTGTTGATTATTGTAGCGGCTGTGACAGGATTCCAGTACTTTTTTGCGGGTAATGGGGTTGGTCAAAGTCAGCAAATCAACTACACAGAATTGGTCAAAGAAATTAAAAATGATAATGTAAAAACGATCAGTTACCAACCAAATGGTAGTGTGATTGAAATTGCAGGTACCTATAATAAAGCAAAAGAATCAAAAGAAGATACAGGAATTCAATTTTTTACCCCAAGTGTTCAAAAAGTATCTCGCTTTACTAGTGTCATCCTTCCATCTGATATCACCGTCAATGAATTACAAAAATTAGCAGCTGACCACAAAGCAGAAATCACCATTAAGCGTGAGAGCTCAAGTGGCATGTGGATAACAATTCTCACTTCAATTGTTCCATTTGTTATCGTCATGTTCTTCTTCTTCTCCATGATGAACCAAGGCGGTGGCGGAGGTGCCAGAGGTGCCATGAACTTTGGTCGTAATAAAGCCCGCGCTGCTAATAAAGAAGATATTAAAGTTCGTTTTTCAGATGTAGCAGGAGCTGAAGAAGAAAAACAAGAACTTGTTGAAGTTGTTGAATTTTTAAAAGATCCAAAACGCTTTACTAAATTGGGTGCAAGAATCCCAGCAGGTGTGCTTCTTGAAGGCCCTCCCGGAACTGGTAAAACCCTTTTTAGCAAAAGCAGTAGCTGGAGAAGCTGGAGTACCATTCTCCAGTATTTCTGGTTCTGACTTTGTTGAAATGTTTGTCGGAGTCGGAGCTAGCCGGGTTCGTTCACTTTTTGAAGATGCTAAAAAAGCAGCTCCAGCCATTATCTTTATCGATGAAATTGACGCTGTGGGTCGTCAACGTGGCGCCGGCTTCGGTGGTGGTCATGATGAACGTGAACAAACCTTTAACCAACTCTTGATTGAGATGGATGGTTTTGAGGGAAATGAAGGCATTATCGTTATTGCTGCGACTAACCGTTCAGATGTTCTGGACCCAGCCCTTCTTCGTCCTGGCCGTTTTGACCGTAAAGTATTAGTTGGACGTCCAGATGTGAAAGGTCGTGAGGCAATTCTTCGTGTTCATGCTAAGAATAAGCCACTTGCTCAAGATGTGGACTTGAAATTGGTTGCTCAACAAACACCAGGATTTGTCGGTGCTGATCTCGAAAATGTTTTGAACGAAGCAGCCTTGGTTGCAGCTCGTCGAAATAAAAAAGTGATTGATGCTGCTGATATCGATGAAGCAGAAGATCGTGTTATTGCAGGACCATCTAAGAAAGATCGGACGATTTCGCAAAAAGAACGTGAAATGGTTGCTTATCACGAAGCTGGTCATACAATCGTTGGCCTGGTCTTATCAAATGCTCGTGTAGTTCATAAAGTTACGATTGTTCCACGTGGTCGTGCGGGTGGTTACATGATTGCTCTTCCAAAAGAGGATCAAATGTTACTATCTAAAGAAGATATGAAAGAACAATTAGCAGGTTTGATGGGTGGACGTGTTGCTGAAGAAATTATTTTCAATTCGCAAACAACGGGTGCTTCAAATGACTTTGAACAAGCTACCCAAATGGCGCGTGCAATGGTAACAGAATATGGTATGAGTGAAAAGCTCGGTCCAGTCCAATATGAAGGTAATCATTCTATGTTTGGTGCACAAAGCCCACAAAAAATGATTTCAGACCGTACAGCTTATGAAATTGACGAAGAAGTTCGTGGTCTGTTGAATGAAGCCCGTAATAAAGCTGCAGAAATTATTCAAGGAAATAGAGAAACGCATAAACTAATTGCGGAAGCTCTATTAAAATATGAAACCTTGGATAGTGTTCAAATTAAATCATTATATGAAACAGGAAAAATGCCTGAAAATTCAGAGCATGAATTAGAAGAAGAAGCAAAACCTCTATCCATATGATGAGATTAAGTCAAAATTAGAAGAAAACAACTAATTTAAAAAGAAGGAAAATATTTCCTTCTTTTTTATTAAAAAGTGTTGACAGAGTAAAAATATTCTGTATAATAGAATATGTTGTAAAAATGGTCCGTTGGTCAAGGGGTTAAGAGACCTTTGAAAACTGAACAAGACGAACCAATGTGCAGGGCACTACAACTAAAGTTGTAGTAACTGAACAATAAAAAACAATAAATCTGTCAGTGACAGAATGAGTTTAAGACAAACAATTATTTTAATGAGAGTTTGATCCTGGCTCAGGATGAACGCTGGCGGCGTGCCTAATACATGCAAGTAGAACGCTGAAGCTTGGTGCTTGCACCGAGCGGAGGAGTTGCGAACGGGTGAGTAACGCGTAGGTAACCTGCCTCTTAGCGGGGGATAACTATTGGAAACGATAGCTAATACCGCATAAAAGTCGATATCGCATGAAATTGACTTGAAAGGTGCAAATGCATCACTAAGAGATGGACCTGCGTTGTATTAGCTAGTTGGTGAGGTAACGGCTCACCAAGGCAACGATACATAGCCGACCTGAGAGGGTGATCGGCCACACTGGGACTGAGACACGGCCCAGACTCCTACGGGAGGCAGCAGTAGGGAATCTTCGGCAATGGACGGAAGTCTGACCGAGCAACGCCGCGTGAGTGAAGAAGGTTTTCGGATCGTAAAGCTCTGTTGTAAGAGAAGAACGAGTGTGAGAGTGGAAAGTTCACACTGTGACGGTATCTTACCAGAAAGGGACGGCTAACTACGTGCCAGCAGCCGCGGTAATACGTAGGTCCCGAGCGTTATCCGGATTTATTGGGCGTAAAGCGAGCGCAGGCGGTTAGATAAGTCTGAAGTTAAAGGCTGTGGCTTAACCATAGTACGCTTTGGAAACTGTTTAACTTGAGTGCAGAAGGGGAGAGTGGAATTCCATGTGTAGCGCGGTGAAATGCGTAGATATATGGAGGAACACCGGTGGCGAAAGCGGCTCTCTGGTCTGTAACTGACGCTGAGGCTCGAAAGCGTGGGGAGCAAACAGGATTAGATACCCTGGTAGTCCACGCCGTAAACGATGAGTGCTAGGTGTTGGGTCCTTTCCGGGACTCAGTGCCGCAGCTAACGCATTAAGCACTCCGCCTGGGGAGTACGACCGCAAGGTTGAAACTCAAAGGAATTGACGGGGCCCGCACAAGCGGTGGAGCATGTGGTTTAATTCCAAGCAACGCGAAGAACCTGACCAAATCTTGACATCCCTTTGACAACTCTAGAGATAGAGTTCCCCTTCGGGACAGAAGTGACAGGTGGTGCATGGTTGTCGTCAGCTCGTGTCGTGAGATGTTGGGTTAAGTCCCGCAACGAGCGCAACCCCTATTGTTAGTTGCCATCATTGAGTTGGGCACTCTAGCGAGACTGCCGGTAATAAACCGGAGGAAGGTGGGGATGAAGTCAAATCATCATGCCCCTTATGACCTGGGCTACACACGTGCTACAATGGCTGGTACAACGAGTCGCAAGCCGGTGACGGCAAGCTAATCTCTTAAAGCCAGTCTCAGTTCGGATTGTAGGCTGCAACTCGCCTACATGAAGTCGGAATCGCTAGTAATCGCGGATCAGCACGCCGCGGTGAATACGTTCCCGGGCCTTGTACACACCGCCCGTCACACCACGAGAGTTTGTAACACCCGAAGTCGGTGAGGTAACCTTTTAGGAGCCAGCCGCCTAAGGTGGGATAGATGATTGGGGTGAAGTCGTAACAAGGTAGCCGTATCGGAAGGTGCGGCTGGATCACCTCCTTTCTAAGGAAATGGAAACCTGTACATTGGTCTTGTTTAGTCTTGAGAGGTCTTGTGGGGCCTTAGCTCAGCTGGGAGAGCGCCTGCTTTGCACGCAGGAGGTCAGCGGTTCGATCCCGCTAGGCTCCATTAACACTATAGTAGTGTTAAGCTTGAACATTGAAAATTGAATATCTATATCAAATAGTAACAAGAAAATAAACCGAAACGCTGTAAATATTTAAAGAGTTTAGGTCGCAAGACCAAAAATAAGGTTAAGTTAATAAGGGCGCACGGTGGATGCCTTGGCACTAGGAGCCGAAGAAGGACGTGACAAACGACGATATGCCTTGGGTAGCTGTAAGTAAGCGATGATCCAGGGATGTCCGAATGGGGGAACCCACTAGCTGATGGCTAGTACTCCTATCTGTTAAGGATAGGTAGAGGAAGACGCAGTGAACTGAAACATCTAAGTAGCTGCAGGAAGAGAAAGCAAAAGCGATTGCCTGAGTAGCGGCGAGCGAAACGGCAGGAGGGCAAACCGAAGAGTTTACTCTTCGGGGTTGTAGGACTGCAATGTGGACTTAAAGAATATAGAAGAATGACATGGGAAGGTCAGCCAAAGAGAGTAAGAGCCTCGTATTCGAAATAGTCTTTATACCTAGCAGTATCCTGAGTACGGCGGGACACGAGAAATCCCGTCGGAATCTGGGAGGACCATCTCCCAACCCTAAATACTCTCTAGTGACCGATAGTGAACCAGTACCGTGAGGGAAAGGTGAAAAGCACCCCGGGAGGGGAGTGAAATAGAACCTGAAACCGTGTGCCTACAACAAGTTCGAGCCCGTTAATGGGTGAGAGCGTGCCTTTTGTAGAATGAACCGGCGAGTTACGATATGATGCGAGGTTAAGTTGAAGAGACGGAGCCGTAGGGAAACCGAGTCTGAATAGGGCGAGATAGTATTATGTCGTAGACCCGAAACCATGTGACCTACCCATGAGCAGGTTGAAGGTGAGGTAAAACTCACTGGAGGACCGAACCAGGGCACGTTGAAAAGTGCTTGGATGACTTGTGGGTAGCGGAGAAATTCCAAACGAACTTGGAGATAGCTGGTTCTCTCCGAAATAGCTTTAGGGCTAGCGTCGACATTAAGATTCTTGGAGGTAGAGCACTGTTTGGGTGAGGGGTCCATCCCGGATTACCAATCTCAGATAAACTCCGAATGCCAAAGAATTATGGTCGGCAGTCAGACTGCGAGTGCTAAGATCCGTAGTCGAAAGGGAAACAGCCCAGACCACCAGCTAAGGTCCCAAAATAATTGTTAAGTGGAAAAGGATGTGGGGTTGCACAGACAACTAGGATGTTAGCTTAGAAGCAGCTATTCATTCAAAGAGTGCGTAATAGCTCACTAGTCGAGTGACCCTGCGCCGAAAATGTACCGGGGCTAAAACAATTTACCGAAGCTGTGGATACCTTTATAGGTATGGTAGGAGAGCGTTCTATGTGTGGAGAAGGTGTACCGTGAGGAGCGCTGGAACGCATAGAAGTGAGAATGCCGGTATGAGTAGCGAAAGACAGGTGAGAATCCTGTCCACCGTAAGACTAAGGTTTCCAGGGGAAGGCTCGTCCGCCCTGGGTTAGTCGGGACCTAAGGAGAGACCGAAAGGTGTATCCGATGGACAACAGGTTGATATTCCTGTACTAGAGTATGAAGTGATGGAGGGACGCAGTAGGCTAACTAAAGCGTGCGACTGGAAGTGCACGTCTAAGCAGTGAGGTGTGAATTGAGTTAAATGCTTAATTCTGTAACATTGAGCTGTGATGGGGAGCGAAGTTTAGTAGCGAAGTTAGTGACGTCACACTGCCAAGAAAAGCTTCTAGCGTTAATCATACTCTACCCGTACCGCAAACCGACACAGGTAGTCGAGGCGAGTAGCCTCAGGTGAGCGAGAGAACTCTCGTTAAGGAACTCGGCAAAATGACCCCGTAACTTCGGGAGAAGGGGTGCTGGCTTTGAGTCAGCCGCAGTGAATAGGCCCAAGCAACTGTTTATCAAAAACACAGCTCTCTGCTAAATCGTAAGATGATGTATAGGGGGTGACGCCTGCCCGGTGCTGGAAGGTTAAGAGGAGTGCTTAGCGTAAGCGAAGGTATGAATTGAAGCCCCAGTAAACGGCGGCCGTAACTATAACGGTCCTAAGGTAGCGAAATTCCTTGTCGGGTAAGTTCCGACCCGCACGAAAGGCGTAATGATTTGGGCACTGTCTCAACGAGAGACTCGGTGAAATTTTAGTACCTGTGAAGATGCAGGTTACCCGCGACAGGACGGAAAGACCCCATGGAGCTTTACTGCAGTTTGATATTGAGTGTCTGTGCCACATGTACAGGATAGGTAGGAGCCATTGAGATCGGGACGCCAGTTTCGATGGAGGCGATGTTGGGATACTACCCTTGTGTGATGGCTACTCTAACCCGGTAGGTTGATCATCTACGGAGACAGTGTCTGACGGGCAGTTTGACTGGGGCGGTCGCCTCCTAAAAGGTAACGGAGGCGCCCAAAGGTTCCCTCAGACTGGTTGGAAATCATTCGCAGAGTGTAAAGGTATAAGGGAGCTTGACTGCGAGAGCTACAACTCGAGCAGGGACGAAAGTCGGGCTTAGTGATCCGGTGGTTCCGTATGGAAGGGCCATCGCTCAACGGATAAAAGCTACCCTGGGGATAACAGGCTTATCTCCCCCAAGAGTTCACATCGACGGGGAGGTTTGGCACCTCGATGTCGGCTCGTCGCATCCTGGGGCTGTAGTCGGTCCCAAGGGTTGGGCTGTTCGCCCATTAAAGCGGCACGCGAGCTGGGTTCAGAACGTCGTGAGACAGTTCGGTCCCTATCCGTCGCGGGCGTAGGAAATTTGAGAGGATCTGCTCCTAGTACGAGAGGACCAGAGTGGACTTACCGCTGGTGTACCAGTTGTCTCGCCAGAGGCATCGCTGGGTAGCTATGTAGGGAAGGGATAAACGCTGAAAGCATCTAAGTGTGAAACCCACCTCAAGATGAGATTTCCCATAACTATATGTTAGTAAGAGCCCTGAGAGAAGATCAGGTAGATAGGTTAGGAGTGGAAGTTGTGTGAGCAATGGAGCGGACTAATACTAATAGCTCGAGGACTTATCCAAAGAGTCAGAAGATATTGACAAAGTTAGGTTAGTTTGTTAGAATATAGATATTCAATTTTGAATGTTTAATCATTCAGAGTTAAGTGACGATAGCCTAGGAGATACACCTGTACCCATGCCGAACACAGCAGTTAAGCCCTAGAACGCCGGAAGTAGTTGGGGGTTGCCCCCTGTGAGATAAGGTAGTCGCTTAGCAAGAGATTGAGCCTAGTAGATACTAGGCTCATTTGGGGGAGTTTAGCTCAGCTGGGAGAGCATCTGCCTTACAAGCAGAGGGTCAGCGGTTCGATCCCGTTAACTCCCATAGGTCCCGTAGTGTAGCGGTTATCACGTCGCCCTGTCACGGCGAAGATCGCGGGTTCGATTCCCGTCGGGACCGTTAAAATAATGAAAATTATTTTAAGACTCGTTAGCTCAGTTGGTAGAGCAATTGACTTTTAATCAATGGGTCACTGGTTCGAGCCCAGTACGGGTCATATTTTGCGGGTTTGGCGGAATTGGCAGACGCACCAGATTTAGGATCTGGCGCTTTACGGCGTGGGGGTTCAAGTCCCTTAACCCGCATAAGAGAATAATAATGAGCCGGCTTAGCTCAGTTGGTAGAGCATCTGATTTGTAATCAGAGGGTCGCGTGTTCAAGTCATGTAGCCGGCATTTTTTTATATAAAGAAAAATGCGAACGTAGTTCAGTGGTAGAACACCACCTTGCCAAGGTGGGGGTCGCGGGTTCGAATCCCGTCGTTCGCTTGAGGAGGCCGGGGTGGCGGAACTGGCAGACGCACAGGACTTAAAATCCTGCGATTGGTAACGATCGTACCGGTTCGATTCCGGTCCTCGGCATAGATAAAGGTTGAAAGAAGCACCCTTAGCTCAACTGGATAGAGTACCTGACTACGAATCAGGCGGTTAGAGGTTCGACTCCTCTAGGGTGCATGGTCGCAAGGCTATGTAATAATTGAATAGGAACGAGCACCCTTAGCTCAACTGGATAGAGTACCTGACTACGAATCAGGCGGTTAGAGGTTCGACTCCTCTAGGGGCATGCATTTTAGATCGGGAAGTAGCTCAGCTTGGTAGAGCACTTGGTTTGGGACCAAGGGGTCGCAGGTTCGAATCCTGTCTTCCCGATTTATGGCGGTGTAGCTCAGCTGGCTAGAGCGTCCGGTTCATACCCGGGAGGTCGGGGGTTCGATCCCCTTCGCCGCTATATATGTTGATTTGTTGGACCTTTAGCTCAGCTGGTTAGAGCTCTCGGCTCATAACCGAGTGGTCGTAGGTTCGAGTCCTACAAGGTCCATATATTAATTATAATATTTGGAGGATTACCCAAGTCCGGCTGAAGGGAACGGTCTTGAAAACCGTCAGGCGTGTAAAAGCGTGCGTGGGTTCGAATCCCACATCCTCCTTATTATTAACGCGGGATGGAGCAGCTAGGTAGCTCGTCGGGCTCATAACCCGAAGGTCGTAGGTTCAAATCCTGCTCCCGCAATATGGCTCGGTAGCTCAGTTGGTAGAGCAATGGATTGAAGCTCCATGTGTCGGCGGTTCGATTCCGTCTCGCGCCATTTTTTTGTTAAGCGGGTGTAGTTTAGTGGTAAAACTACAGCCTTCCAAGCTGTTGTCGCGAGTTCGATTCTCGTCACCCGCTTTATTTGAACATATTAGCCAAGTTTTTACTTTGGCGCGTAGCTCAGGTGGTTAGAGCGCACGCCTGATAAGCGTGAGGTCGGTGGTTCGAGTCCACTCGTGCCCATTTTGGAGAATTACTCAAGAGGCTGAAGAGGACGGTTTGCTAAATCGTTAGGTCGGGTAACTGGCGCGGGGTTCGAATCCCCATTCTCCGTACTATTAAGACGAATTATCTTTAAGATAATTCGTTTTTTTTGAGGTGACAAAATGAAAAATAGTTTTTATCGATTTCTTCTTTATGGGTTTATTATTGTTCTATTTTTTGTAATGCTTTTTTCTTTTGTCTTTACTAATAAAAAATTAACGAAGGATATCTCATCTAATGTTTCGGGTTTCGTTACCAAAGTAGACTCAGTGGTTTCAGTTCCATTTACTGCTTTATCAAAATCTCATAATGTTATTTCTGATCTCTTATCAACCTATAATGAGAATCGAGATTTAAAAAAATCTTTATCAAATTTAGAAAATCAATCATCTATTATTTCTAACTTGCAAGAAGAGAACGATTCTTTAAGAGCTTCGCTTAATCTTTCGGACAAACTAAGTCGTGATACTGTTCTCACTGCTGAAGTTTCTATGCGACCTTCTGTGACTTGGTTAAAAGAGTTAACGATTAATGTCGGTAAGTCTAAGAATGTTAGTAAATCTATGCTAGCAACTTCTAATGGTGGAGTAATTGGTTTTGTAACTAAGGTATATGATGATACTACTACTATTTCTTTACTTTCTAGTAGTTCTAGTGATAGTTACCTTGCTTCTAGCGTCAAATCAGAGGATGATAACCAGATTTTCGGGATTATATCTCGTTATGATAATAAAAAAGAAGCTGTTAGAGATGACACAACTCAATTCATCTTCTAACGTTAAGGTTGGGACTGAAGTAGTTACAAGTGGTCTTGATGATGTATCAGTAAAGGATGTTCCAATTGGTACTGTAGACTCTGTGAGTGATTATGAAGGAAATCGTACGATTTTGGTGAAACCTTATGCTGATTTTGATAAAATTTCTTATGTTACACTTGTAGGAGATGGAAAATAATATGAAATTTTTCAAGTATTCTGCTATTCCATTCTTGTTGAGTATTATCCCTTTTCTATGGGATGGTCATATTTCGATGCTACTTAACCATTATTTTTCTCCAGAATTATTTCTATCGTCCCATCTCTTTATTATCTATATGTCCATCTTAACTCTTGATTTTCCAAATAAGTATTCCTTTCTATACCTTGTTTGTTTAGGATTTCTATATGATACATATTATTTCAAAACAGTCGGTATAGTAATTATAACTTTGCCACTGTTATGCTATCTGTTAACTCAGCTAGGTCGAATTATTAAGAGAAATACCTATGTTGATTTTTTGTTAATGTTTTTATTCCTATTTTTCTTTGATACTATAAATTTTGGTTTTGCCTTATATTATGGCTTCACAAATGAGTCTGTGACGAATTTTATTATTTATCAACTAAGTCCTAGTATAGTGTTTAATCTTTTGATTTTTATCTTTATTAAACCTATTCTTGAAAAATTATTTTTGTATCTGTCAGTTGATAGATTTAAATAGAACTGTAATATTGGCGTAACAAAGTTTGCGCCATTTTTTGATACAATAAGAAGGTCTTATCGAAAAGGTAGTATTTTATATTATGAAAAAACGTATTCTTTCAGCAGTGTTGGTAAGTGGTGTAACCTTATCAGCAGCTGCATCAGTACATGCAGAGGATTATGATTCGCAAATTGCTGCTGCAGATAACGCAATTAGTAACCTTGCTTCTCAACAAGAGACTGCACAAGCGCAAGTTGCTACAATCCAATCTCAAGTATCTACACTTAGAACACAAAAATCAGAATTGAAACTAAAAATGCTGAACTTGAAAAAGTATCAGCAGATTTGGAATCTGAAATTCAAGAATTATCAAGTAAAATTGTAGCTCGTCAAGATTCTTTGGCGAAACAAGCTCGTAGTGCTCAACAAAATAATACTGCGACTAGCTACATCAACTCTATCTTGAACTCTAAGTCAATCTCTGAAGCTATTACTCGTATCACAGCTATTTCAAAAGTTGTTACAGCTAATAATGACATGTTGACAAAACAAGAGTCTGATCAAAAAAGAGCTTGCTGCAAAACAAGAACAAAACCAAGCTGCTATTAATGAGATTGCAACTAATAAAGCTGAGCTTGAGACAACAGAAGCTGGTTTGACAACTCAACAAGCTGAACTAGAAGCAGCACAAGTTACTTTGGCTGCAGAATTGGCTACAGCACAAGATGAAAAAACATCACTTGTTTCTGCTAAATCAACTGCAGAAGCAGTGGCAGCTTCAACTGCAGCATCGGTTGCTCAGTCTCAAGCAATTGCAGAATCAGAGGCAGCAGCACAAGCAGTAGCTTCTTCAGAAGCAGCAGCATTTGTAGCTCAATCAGAGGCGGCAGCAACTTCAGAAGCTACTGTTTCAGAAACAGCGACATCAGAAGTAGCACAAGAACCGGTTTCATCAGAAACTTCAGAAACTACTCAAGCGCCTGCTGCTCCAGCAACATCTGAAGCACAGCCAGAATCAGCTGCTCCAGCAGCTTCAGAAGCACCAGCTCCAGCGAAGCACCTGCAGCAACTTCAGAAGCACCAGCAAGTCAAGCACCTGCAGCTTCAGAAGCACCAGCTCCTGCAGCGAAGCACCTGCAGCTTCAGAAGCACCAGCTCCAGCAGCTGAAACACCTAAAGTATCAGCTGCCTCAACTCCTAATACATATCCTGTTGGTCAATGTACTTGGGGTGCTAAATCATTAGCTTCATGGGTTGGTAATTACTGGGGTAATGCTAAAACTGGATTGCTAGCGCACAAGCAGCTGGCCACTCAGTTGGTACAACTCCTGTAGCCGGAGCAATTGCGGTTTGGCCAAATGATGGTGGTGGTTATGGTCACGTAGCTTACGTAACATCAGCATCAGGTGCAAATTCAATTCAAGTTATGGAATCAAACTATGCTGGTAACATGTCAATCGGTAACTACCGTGGTACATTTGATCCAACATCTTCAGCTCATGGTGGTTCTGTATACTATATTTACCCATAATGACTACAAGAAGGCGATTCGAATTTTCTCGAATCGTTTTTATTTTATAGCAAAATGTCTTTACTTTCTGGAATTACTTTTAGACGGGAAAATGTCGAGGTTAAGGTTAAATCTTTTTAGTCTTGTTAAGTTACTGTGACACCATTTATTTTGCATTGAAAATCAATCTAAAAAAAGGTAGAATGGTTTAGTAGATATTTTGGAGGAAATCATGTCTTATACGAATTTGAAGTTGTTTGCTTTATCGTCTAACCAGGAATTAGCAGCAAAAGTTGCTGATAAAATGGGTATTGAACTCGGAAAATCAAGTGTTCGTGAATTTTCAGATGGTGAGATTCAAGTTAATATTGAAGAATCTATCCGTGGTCATCACGTTTTTATTCTTCAATCTACAAGCTCTCCTGTAAATGATAACTTGATGGAAATCTTGATTATGGTTGATGCGCTAAAACGTGCAAGTGCAGAAACGGTCAGTGTTGTTATGCCTTATTATGGTTATGCACGTCAAGACCGTAAGGCACGTTCGTGAACCAATCACTTCTAAGTTGGTAGCTAATATGCTTGAGGTTGCTGGAGTTGATCGACTTTGACAATTGATTTGCATGCCGCACAAATTCAAGGTTTCTTTGATATTCCTGTTGACCACTTGATGGGTGCTCCACTTATCGCAGATTACTTTGATCGTGCTGGTCTTACTGGAGATGATGTTGTTGTTGTTTCTCCAGACCATGGTGGTGTGACTCGTGCACGAAAACTTGCTCAATGTTTGAAAACACCAATCGCAATCATTGATAAACGTCGTAGTGTTGATAAAATGAACACTTCTGAGGTTATGAATATTATTGGGAATGTTGAAGGTAAGACTTGTATTTTAATTGATGATATGATTGATACAGCAGGTACGATCTGCCACGCGGCTGATGCTCTTGCAGAAGCTGGTGCAACTCATGTCTATGCCTCATGTACTCACCCTGTATTGTCAGGTCCAGCACTTGATAATATTCAAAAATCTGCTATTGAGAAGCTTGTTGTATTGGACACGATTTATCTTCCAGAAGAACGTTTGATTGATAAGATAAGTCTTGACATAGGAAGAATATCCTAGTATACTAGTCATAGTTACGAAGTAACGAATAATTTTTGAAAAG